>Ga0302185_10000540_pt1 | contig 28982 bp, 30 predicted proteins | sample II_Bog_E1_1_FD_200231 | JGI IMG/M metagenome (GOLD analysis project Ga0302185, IMG submission 200231) | Peat permafrost microbial communities from Stordalen Mire near Abisko, Sweden - II_Bog_E1_2 | ecosystem: Environmental > Terrestrial > Soil > Wetlands > Peat | place: Sweden: Abisko... | reverse complement strand
CAACGGCCAGACAACATTGAATTTATTATATTCATTCGTGAATCCTGGCGATTCTTATCAAATTTCAACATACACTCCATATATTGATTCGCCATTCTACAACGTGAACATCATTTCAAACTCATACCGCGCAGTGTACAATGATTCAAGCAATTCAGGCGTTGTAGATCTCCAATCAGGTGACAGCTTCAATTATATGTTCCAAATTGTTGATTTGAACAATAATGTGATCAATGAGGGTTCCATGTCTGTTATTATCAATCCTGGCAGCGTTCCCGGACTATTCGAATTTGCTGATGGTCAGACTGCTGATTTAGATACACCAGACGTTAACGGTTGGTATTCTGGTACGGTGGTCAGTGGGTTCAATCAACCATCTTCCATCAACGACTACACCATCAACCAGTTTGATTTTGATTTAACAAATTCACCACTATATTCGTTCACGGTCAGTCAAACAACCACCACTGTGGCACCTACTACTACAACAACTACCACAACAGTAGCTCCAACAACCACTACTACTACCGCAGCTCCAATTACTACAACGACCACCGTAGCTCCAACAACCACAACGACCGTGGCGCCAACCACTACTACCACCACTACCGTAGCACCAACGACAACCACCACTACCGCAGCTCCCACCACCACAACGACCGTGGCGCCAACCACTACTACCACCACTACCGTAGCACCAACAACAACAACCACTACCACCGACACACCTGCTCCAGCAACTACTACCACCACTACCGCGGCTCCCACCACCACAACGACCGTGGCACCAACCACTACTACCACGGCAGCTCCCACCACCACAACTACCACAACCACCACATCAGCTCCTGTAACCACTACCACAACAGTGGCGCCTACAACAACGACTACCACCGCGGCGCCTACTACTACTACTACTACAACACCTGCTCCAGCACCGGCACCCGTCACAACAACCACTACTACCACATCAACACCAACCACGACTACCACAGCCAGTCCAACAACTACTACTACCGTTGTCCCAACTACCACAACTACAACAACCACCACTGCAACGCCCACTACTACTACTACCACGGCTCCTACCACAACCACAACTACTGCCAGTCCAACGACAACCACAACAGTAGCTCCCACAACTACCACTACAACAACCTCAGCTCCTACCACAACAACGACTACAACGGTGGCTCCCACAACTACCACAACCACTGCAGTTCCCACCACCACCTCAGCTCCAGTGGCTGCACATATCAATAGGCTAGCAACCTTGAACGGTAACAGAACCTTGGCCGTGCAAGTAACTGATCAAAATGGAAATCCTCTCCCAGGAGCACCGATCACGTTTGAATTGATACCTCTGGACTGTATGCCAGACATACCAAGCACAGTTACCACAGGAACCAACGGTACATACAATCTGACTCTATCATTCTTCCGTCCAAGAATGAATTGTACATTAGTGGCAGAGATCAATAGCATGACAAACATAACAACGATTTTCACTTTCCCGTTGGGAGACGATGGACCTCGTGAAAGTTCATTGATCTTTTATATGATCTACACACTGGCAGGGCTTGTTTTGACATTTACACTCTTTGTGATAATTGTCATTACTCGAGGTGCCGTAGCATCCCATGAAATTGAAAAACGCAAAAATACATAAAATAAAGATGCATATTATTATACTCAAGTATCGTGTACCCTTCTCAGACTTTGATTTTGGGGATGCTCCCGTTAGCTTTATCAAGAATGATGGTACTGTTTGGGATATGTCCGAGGAAACATATCTAGCTATACCAGGTATCACTGCAAACATTTCACCCTTCAAGATGGATGAGACTGAATTAATTAGAATCAACGATGATCCTTTCAGATATCGAGGCGTCATGGGTCAAGATTTCAAATGGATCAATGAACATGGGGAAAATCCCACGGTGGAATACATGAACTTTACAGTTGAAGTCTAATAAACGTTTATTACCAGTCCATTACATTTCTCTTATTAATTCGATCCAGCTTCTTGTTTTCAAGCTTCATTTCTCGTGATACATGAGCCTTGCAGTATGTTAATTGACAGTCTCGGTTGGTACAATTGATAGTATTGAATTTAGATTGAACACAGCCTTGACAGTGATTCATGAATCTTTGATGTAATTTTTCAAAGTAATCCACCGTCGTCAGTGTTTTATGATATATCGTCGCACAAATTTCATCCGTGTTACATGAATTACACAGTGGAGCACCATCATTCACACCGGCGTTGCAATTCAAACATCTGTGTATCTTGACAGTGAACTTACCTATCCCATCATTGGAGGATGATATTTTCACCTTGCGAGTGTGGTCGCCCGTGAACAATTCGTTTGCCCTCTTATCACCCATGATAGGTTCAAACAGTGAAAATAACGGATTTCTGAGCTTTTTCTCAATATAGTAATTTGCATCCACAGATATGTTATTCTCAATCATATAGAGTGGATCCTCTGACAGTTGATATGCCTTATCTTTATATTTGGACGCTCCTTTCTTGTGTGACATAAACCCTGATTTTACCACATAAGGTACACGATCTCCTAGTTTGGGCGCTGTGTGTATGTTCCGCTTCATCATTTTACCCACCAATTCAACATGAGCTTGCTTATTTTTGTACTCGCTTGCATCTTTGCTGTATTTTTGAGCCAGAAGAAGCTTGCTCATATCAATTTTGCCTTCCAGAACATCCGATATCACCATCTTGGCATAATCGTAAGCCTTTTCAACATCACGTTTCATTAGGATCAACTTGAGACATATTTCCATGGTTTCTCGTACTATGGCACATTTATCTCTGCGAACTATTTCAATTCCCGTGGATGCTAGCTTATCCCATTTACATGATAATTCTATATTCTCGTTGACTCCAATTTTCTTGTGTCTCTTGCACGCTGGATTGGGGCACTCCAATGTTACGTGTGTCGCACCTGCGAGTCTTGCAGCATCTTGAGCTTTCTCAGCATCGCTCAATTTCATAGACTTATTGATGTCGCATTTGTCTATGCATCTCAAATTCATTGCCAACTTGGTGAAAAATAATCCTGTATAACGTTTCTTTGATAGTAGGAGGTATGGGAAGAAACACTTTTCAAATTCCAATGATATTGGTGCTATGAATGGTGGTCTGGTGATGAAGTCTGTAGTGCGGTAACAATCTGTGTATACGTCATCTATGCCCATATCAACTCCCTTCGCTACCCATCTATCAGTAGGCGCGGTAGTGTCAAAGAATCCGAACTTGCTGAATAAAACCTTTGTGCAGTGAGCTGATGCTTCTTTTCCTAACGCCATACATTTTGCCAGCGAGGGATAGCCAAATTCAACAAACACGGAGTCCGTATTATGCACGATCATTTTACCCACCCCAGCACTGAAATGGTGATTTTCTGTCTCCAAGTCATATACGAACTGATTCGTGGGTGGCAATTTATCTAGCTTCTTCACAGCCGTTGCATTTTTACGCTGTGGCTTGCTTTTATCCAATGCATTGAGTCTATAGATTGAAGGCTTGTCATTTCTGGTATTGATGCTAACATTATAGCCAAGATCTGATAATAGATGGTACAATCCAGCTGATCCAATTTTCCCCTTACAGTCCATTCTGGGTGATATGCTCGTTTTATCACCATCCCCACGGTAATATCCTTTCATGAATTGTTCCTTTACCTCAGTAGATGCATTCAGAATTTCATTGGGTATTCTCTTTTGCCTACGAGAGTCGTAAAATAGAACTCTGTATTTTTCTACTATATCCTTGATATGTACGGTAGGAACAAGTTTGTAAACTCCTGAACTTTCTATGGTATCAAGTATTTTGAATTCTCTATCGTATACACGTTCCAGGATATCTTTTGCATGGTTGAGAAAATCTAAATTTTGATTGTTAATTGCCCAACTGCGCTTAATTTTGCTACCTTTTCCATACGTTCCACAACTTCCATCTGCCCAGAAGAATCCCATTGTGAATGCTTCTTCAACATTGATTGTGTCCGTGGGTGAAGTAACTGTCGGTAGATCACAATGCAAAAGCTCAGTACCAATTCCAACTTCGCTTGGTTTTATCTTGTTAGCGAGAGGATCTAGCAATGAATGATCTTCGGTGACATCAACACATCCTGCGTGTGTGAGAACTCTGTATAATTGCTTGGTAGTTTTATGTCTAATTACGCGGTTGATCTTTGTGAATCCTCTCTCGGTCCATACCAACAAATCAGGTACAAATGTTGCTGCTTCTTCTTTGTCTTGTTGATATACTTGCCACTTATTATCAGTCAGTTCATCTATAGAATAATATCCCATATCCCCACAAGGTAGTTTGCAAAGTATGGGTGTATCTCCAGTAACACTGTCCCCATATCTGGTCTTTGCATCATGTTCATACCCATTGGATTTGCTGTATTTGGTCTCGGTTTCTTTCTTGGTATTTTCAAGCATGACACGGCCGAATGAGGTAACTGAGGCACTTATATCCAACATAGCTAACATACCTTTGATAGCCCCGGTGAACCCATATACTGAATTTGCAGTGACTTTAAGAGCAAGTTGCTTGCCGTTGTATACAAAGTAAAGTGGTGTACCGAAAGCAACGCCCATGTCCTTCTTGGCTTGATTACGAGCCTCTAGAATTCTACGCAAAATACGTGGTAAAATACCTTGTCTGATATGTGCCTTAACGAAGTAAGCGCCTTCAAAATTGTACTTGGGTGAGGGTGGAGTGTGAGTATAATCTCTAGGATCCATCTTCATGGCCTGTTCCTTGGTAATTCGGGTAGTATAACAGAGGTTATGGGCTATCATGATCGATGGGTACAGGGAAGAAAAATCCAACGTAGCAATTGGATCTTCATAATATCCCCTGTGTGGTTCAAGCACCGTGGCACCTTCATAAGCTACACCGTCAGGTGCTTCTATCTTGTCCAGATCAGGCATAATATAACCATCTTCTTTGAGATTTTGAAGTATCAAGGAAATTACCTTTTTTTGCTGTCCTTTGTAAATCAGGGTAGCTATGGTAACACCGGTAACCCTGGACATTGATATATAATTGATCATAAGCAGTAGCTTGTCCATCAGTCTCTGTGGTAGGTATGCATCTTTCAAGCAATATGATGCTAATCTCTGTCGGTCAATGTCGCTGCCTGCCTGCAAGGCTTCCATGGCTGAATAGGGTGCATCTTCTTTCTGTTCACCCAGAAAATGTGAAGATACATTGTTCAAAGTGTAGCTTCCTAACTTATATTCTTTGAGTATGATACGAAGCACGTCAAACATTACTCGCCCACGCATTGGAACATTCTTTTTCTCACTCTTACCGAATGCCTTGCTATCAAATGTATCTGTTCCGACCTTGCAAGGTTCATTGTTGATTCTACTCAACAGAGCAAAATCCTTGACACCCAAATGTGTAGCTCTATTAATCAAGTACGGTAAATCAAAGTCATCTGTATTGTAGCCTGTGAAAAAGTCTGGATCGACATGCTTCACATAATCACTCCACCCTTTGAGCAAATCTACCTCATTTTCATATGTAAATATGCTGGTGTTTGAAATTGGAGCACACGTCCCCAGCGTGAACACACATTTGTGTGTAGGTACTGTAATTCCATTACTATCAACGTTTCCATTCACGGTAACATAATTTGCAATTTGTGTCACGGCGTCTCGCTCAGGTATTGGAAATTGGCCATTCTTTCCGGGACATTCAATATCTGATGATAAAGACCTCACCGGTGCAATTTCAACAAACTTTTCTGCTCCATCCAGGGGCAACGGTACGAGGTGAGTATAATTGATATCTACTTCAATTTGACAGGTTGTTAAATTTGCACCCAGGGCGTGATATTTACCTGCAGGAAGCTTCATCCAAGCACATGATTTAATATCAGTACTGGATGCCACACGGGTACTAAACGGGTGGGTGCTTTCATAGGTCTGAAATTTCCAGAAGTTCCCATTGACACCAACACCCCATTTCAGCTTTTTCGCCAACACCCTGATGTATTCCTGCAAGCTACAATAAACTTTGAGATATTGGGTGCTTTGATGATAACCATACATATCAGTGTAATTAACCACCTCAATTCCCGTCACGAAGTCAGCATTGTGGTACTTCTTAACCTTGTTGTCTCTCTTCAGTGCGTTGGAGAACACATTTTTGACGTTGTGCAGGTTGGATTCATTGATATTGAACCCTTTAGGTATGTTAACATAGAAGTATGGTGTAAATCCACGCACATTACACACAACACTGTGTCCTTGAGCTGTTGTACCCCATAGTCTGTAAATTGGTACCTTCCCGCTGGAAGTGCCCGTGAACCCTAATTCTTTGATCTGCTCACCAGTGAATTCTTCATCAACGAAGTGTTGAAATATGATATCCTTGGTCTGCCATTCTTCTGGCAATTCAGGTCGGTTCAAGAATGCATACTGCGAAGCTTCGTAATGATTATACCCATCACTGTGCCGCGTGGACTTGTAATTTCTGGTGACATCAAAATCCACACCGTCGTCATCACGCCTACGTTTCTTGGTAGAATTGCCGGGTGATACTTCGGCAGCTCGGACTCTATCAATTTCAGACAATTCAAGTTGAATTTCTTTCCTCGTGGACGATGGTGTCTTGGTGTCCTCCAACAATGATTCTATGACATCCATGGAATTTTCAATGTCCATGCTGATACATTTGTTGTTGTCAGCATTATCCGCATTGAGCATGAATCTAGACATGAAATCAGCATCATGTTCAATCCTACGTTTATTGAATTTCGTTTCATCTGGCTCACGCATCGGCGTATCATCAACAATTCTTTCATTCCGCACGGCAGACGATACATGAACCTTGGCAGGCTTACGTACCAAATACCGTTCCATTTTTTTTTGTTGGTGGTTGTGATTTGCTCTCTTTTAAATATTGATCTGGTTGACATTGTGGCGGGAAATGGATTGGTTTATAAGATGGTTGACCAAGGGTGACAGTGACACGTACGATGAAATTGAACTACTGGACAGTGTCACTCCACCGGACACCCTGTCAGATATGGAATTTGAGATTGACAGAATCTCATCCGATGATGAAGCGACTATTGTTTCCAAGCCCAGGAGCACATTCTTTGAATGGTGGACGTTACGTCGTAGGAATTTCAATGAAATTAGAGCCGATGTCTTTTATTAACAGTAATAAACAGAATTTTTTTATAAAAATGGAACCAAGTCGCCTAGTGTTGGTTCACCGCAAAGATACGTTGGTTTCAGATTATCTACAAGAATTGACATACCCCAACCCCAATGATTTTGGTCTTGCCTCTGACGGTGTCTTGATAATTAGACAGAAATGTGCCGAGTTATATGAAAGTGCCAGCAAGGTAGCCACATGGTCCAAACTATCCTTGATGGCTACTTGGATCAATGCTGGGCTTGTATTCTTGGTGGTCATGATAATTGGGAGCCCAATATTTGGAGGTATTGAAAGCTTAATATCGGCCAATTTCAATGCTCCAGCTATACTTTTCATGGTCGGTTCATTTGTATTCTTGATTACCTTGGCCGTGGCTGTAATAGACAGCGTATGTTTCAAGCGACGTAAACTTGCAAAATTAAGAAGAATTGAGGAATACCTTGAAATTATCAATGAACGCAACTCGAGGGTTAAAATTGTTTACGATGTTAACAATCCATACATCCTATCAATAGAATTCTACAAGTATATCGATGTTAACGAAGCTTGGATGACGGAAGAACTTGAAGTCTAGTAATTTAATAAAAAACATGAAAATTACACATCCCAGATTCAACACACTTCGTGGATCCACGGCCAAGGTGTGGAAACCCAAAACTTTCATCACTGCCTCGAAACTTCCATTTCTTCTTGGATTCTTTGAAAATTCAGATGATCGTGATACTTGGTGGTATAGCAAAGGTTCCGTCTCGCCACCCTACGTACCAAATAAGCATATGGACTGGGGCAATGAAAATGAAGCCAAGGTCATTAAAATTGTGTTGGATCACTTCAAAGACATTACCGTCGAACTTCCTCAATTCAAACATCTTGACTACGGTCCATTTGCTGGAAGAATGGGTGCTGAGCCTGACGGTATGATATATCGAGAAGGTAAGTTGGTGGGTGTGCTAGAAATTAAGTGTCCCTCGCCCTACGTTGGTGGAAATTTCACAATGGGGGTCCAGCCACACCGCACCGTACCGGCAAGATACTTCTCACAAATTCAATGTGAAATGGCAATCTCGGGGGTGTCAACCGCATTGTATTGTTCATGGACCCTGGGAGGCTGCAGGATGTTTGAAATTTCAAGAGATGAGACATATTTCAATGAGATGTTGGATATGCTGGCCATGTTTGAAACATGGTACAATACACGGAATGAGCGAGTACGTGAAATTGAATCAATTTTGGTTAAATTTAGAGAGAAGACGACGGTGTTGGCTGAAATGTGTCCTTTAATCAATTAAAAATATGGATCTTTGTAATTTCTGGCTATCCCGTCAAATGCATAAAACGAACCACCACGGCGCTGCTTGGAACCTTTCTCAGCCCACACTCCATTTCTTCTCCAATTTAATACGTTGGCGGCTATCCCTCTTCTAATTTCACCTTGATCCGAACAGAATACAACGTGAATGGTCTTACCCTGGTCTTCAACCTTGATTACCATAACTCCATAACGATCAGTTCCTGAGTGCATCGTTCCCAAGTCGCCGACTTTAAGCTCTGGGGGAGGGTTCTTGGACGTGCGCTTTCTAATTCCGTTGGTAGGCTTGGCCGTTGGACGTATCATGTTTTTCTTTGGTGTTGGTTGGCAGGAAAGTTATGACGTCAGGACAACCAAGTACCGATGTTAAACGTGGCCGACCGGTTATAAAAGCGCCAACCACGTACGATAATTATCAATATAAAAAATGACAAAACCAATCATCAAAACACTAGAGACCGACAGAGGAATTGTAGTATTCGGTCAAGTCAAGGGTATTGATAAGAGAGCCCAAGCCCATGATGCGAAATGGAGTAAGACATTAAAAGCTTGGTGCTTCCGCCTGGACCAACGTGAAATTGTAGATAAATTGATCAAGACAGCGGATCGTCCACCCAGGTCTCGTGAGGTTAAGAATCCTGCCCCAGTCCTTGAAATTGGGACACTGGGCACATATACCATCGGTACAGAGAAATTCGGCAAGAAGGTCGTGACCATTCAAGATAAGGGCAGGACCATTGGAATTTGTGGATGTGACAACGACGGCACACCTTTGAATATGCTCGGCGATCAAGTAGAAGATGTGCTTACTTGGAGATGTACCAAACAATGGGTTGTAAAGGGTACAGCTTTGAAGAAAGAGCCTGGTGTATATGAATTCAATGGCGTGGCTACCAATTATATGGATACATCAAAGTCTGACGCGGTCGATGCAAGTGCCGTAGATACGAAATCAGACGATATCACAGAAGATGATATCATTATAGACGATGTTATGTTATAAGATCAATAAATGTCAATGTTTACTCTAATATCTGCGTCTCCGTAGTACAAGATCAATGCATCTTGAATCCAGTTGTAATTGGCACTTCCACAGTTGCTGGATATACCAAACTCATTGAATTCTACTATCTTAATATCATCATGCTTGTGGACCACATCCATTGTGCAATCTTCATACCAGACATGATCACCGACACGATCCCACAGGGCAAGTATATCTCGGCGTACCTGTTCAACATTTTCTGGTGGTGGGAATGTATCATATTGTGATATCGCCCGAACCTTGCCCATTCTAACGAAGATTCGATAGTGGGTGTACTCGCCGAGGTCTTGAAATTTGGCTACCCATAAATTACATACCCCCTCCGAGGAAATTCGATCCATGCATCTTGAACTTGTCGCCACCGTGAAAAATATTTTCTTCGCATCCTCGGAGGCAGAAATTTGTTGTCCGACGGACCTGTCTAATTGCATGTTATCTTTTGGACTACAGCCCGACGTCCGAACGAACCAACGACCACCGCCTTGCATGATGGACTGTAATTTCACAAGGGCCTCCGGCAATATAAATTCGCCCCGGACCGTCGAGGCTTTGTAATTTTCAAGGGTTTCAAAGTCGCAGGGTATTTTGATGAACTTGTTCAAAAGCTCGGGACATTGGCACCACTCGTCCACGTCGTAACAGGCTGTATAAATTCGCTTGGCCTCGGCGACATCAATTCCTCGTACTGAAACCCATTCATCGCCTTCATCCACCACATCCAATCCACGTCCATCAAAGTATTGAAAGTATTCTCTAATTCTGATATTCACGCCCACCGCGGTATCATGAACCCAAACATCAACATTGTGGGCAGCGCTATTCGATAACCATTGATCCATTCTGAATTTTTTTTATAAACAAAAGTATGAGACGTCTATTGAATTTACCTCCATTGGTAGGCAAGACTGCCGACATAGTATATAAAAATTACAGGGGTGTTACAGAGGACAGAAAAATAACCGTAATTAGGACATTTGAAGGATCCACAGAGTATCATCCCGAACATCAAACATTTCTACACGCCTACTGCCATGAAAGAGGAGAAACTCGAGACTTTGCAGCCAAAGATATTGAAAAAGTGGTGGCCGTGAATGAACCAATTATGAGTAATGAAACAATAGACACATCCAAGAAATTCAGCTTCTTTGAAAGACGTCCAGATCCAGTGGCCACGGAAAATGCCACGGACTTTAAACTCAGACAAGATTGGGAATTCTAATTCAAATAAACGTTTATTAAGCATTGAATTTAATATCAATGATGCCGTGGGTATATGTTCGTGGGAAAAATGTCTGTTGGGCGGTAGGTTGAAACAAGGGTATTCTGATGTATTCGGTCGACGATCCATATTCAAACACCCCATCCTCTCTTGACTGACGTAATTCATCGGATAATTTTTGTGACTCGTGATTACCAAACGTGTTCCCATCTTTCCAAAAATAAGCATCAGAATTACACACATCAATTGTGATCAAATCAATGCTTCTACCTTTGAGAAGTATACCAACATCTTTCAATAGACGACATCTCTTATAATGTGACAACCAAGCATACTCAATAACAACTTCTTCGAACGAGAACAGACCAAAGAACGTGTATGGCTTCATTGTTTGTTTGTGTTGGTGATTCCGATGTGGTCAACTAAAACTAGCCAATAAAAAGTGTAGTGGGTTTATTGCGTCATCACGGTGACGTCATCAAGATATCTCCGGGGAAAATAGGTTACAACGTCTTTTTGAAATAGATCCAATTCAGTGAAGTATCCCTTGAGTAGACCATCCTTGTGATTAAATGTTTCGTCTGGAAAGGATCCGTGTTTTTCGCAGTGACAGTGCATTGTGATTGCGAGCATACCCCAATTGGAACCACGAATTTGAGTCCAAGGATCAAGATGCCAGAGTTGAATCTTGGAAGTATGACAATTAACGGTTATGTTGGCGAAATTCGTACCTTTTGGGAAAAATGAACCGTTTGATTTGATTCCAAGGTCTTTAAGTAAAATACAATCAGCAAACCATGAAAGTGTGTTGGTGTCCGTGTCCATGGGTCTGAGGAAACTGAATATTCCGTGATACGTGGGATTCATTTTGATTTTTTTGGTGACGTCAACGCGCGAAGTTGACCTTCATCAACCAGGAAAAAGATGAAAACGTGCAGAGTATGTCTTGGTGAAGAAGGCGACATGATCAGTCCATGTAATTGTTCAGGTACCATAGGTTATATTCATGAAGAATGTCTATCTACGTGGATATTACACGACTTGTCTGATGAATGTAATGTGTGCAAACAAAAATACAACCCAATTTACTCAAAGTGTGCCGAATGTTTATTACTGCGCGGGCCTATAATCAGAGTGCCACGTGATATAGCACCACCTGATCATGGAGTAATGATTATAGATTGCCTTGCCGTCATGGTTTCTATTATGCTGTTAGTGTGGATGGGTGTGAGACGTTATTACAATTACACACCCATAAAGGACACCAATGATCTTAAATTTCTAGAACTTGCGTTGGTGATAATGATAATTACAGTGTGGGCAGCCGTTCGTGGGACGTACAACATTGAATCTATGGAACTCGCTTTCAATGTAGTGGTCTGCGTGATGGTAAGTTTCTGTGTTCTGATGGCTATCCCAGTGACCGTGGATGGTATCATGTGGTCTTGTGGGGGGTACTTGAAATTCATGCAAATGCTTACGTGCTGTCTTACAAATGTGTGTGTTGAATAAAATATACGAGAATTATAGCACATCCCAGAAAATGGAACCCCTCTTTGTTAATTCCACACTGTTGGGTCAGCCACTGTCTCAAAGAATTCGTGCAAATTCAGACGCTGGGTACAGAGGAACCTTGCTTGGTAATGGGTTCAAACTTCTCAAGCAGATGAAAAATGTTCTGACGGATGTTTTCAATCTCAAGTCCGGGGGCTTGCAAGCTGAGATCAATCACAATGGTAAATTAGAAGATGAAGTCATCCACAAGGCATGGGCTGAGACCATGGGCAGTAGACCATATGATCGTGAGGTTATAAAATTGGCGACACGCATGGCTTGGGTAAATTACTCAATATTCAAGAAATCAAAGGCTGATGTTTTTACTGATTTGGGGGTAAGATGGCAAGATGACGTGGCTGTATTCGATCCTGTCTCCGCAGTATACAAGCCTGGGTATGCCATACTGGTAGATCACATCTCTTCAAGTGTCATAGTATGTTTCCGAGGCACCACCGTGACCAGTAGAAATTTCACAGACTTGGCGACCGACCTGGACCATGAATTAAACGAACCCAGACTGGGTGGTGGGTACTGTCATTCTGGAATGCTCACCTCGGCCACTGCATTCATTACGGAACACACCAACACTGTGAAGTATATGTTGGAGAAGTACCCCGAACATAGGTTGATAATTACAGGACACTCACTGGGAGGGGGCGTCGCCTCGCTCGTGGGCTATAATTTACGTACCCAGTTCCCGCGTCTTACGGTTTTCACGTACGGCTGCCCCTGTGTAATGTCGCGAGACTTGACGCTGGAATGTGAAAAGTTTGTTTACACCTTCATCAACGGCGACGATATAGTTTCAAGGCTGTCCGAACATTCCATGAATGCTCTGCTTGATAAGTTAGCCGGTAAGCCCATTAGAGACTGCACACCTCACACTCTCACACCGGTGGGCAAGATCTATCAAATTCGCTTCATCGCTGATAAATTTTACATTGAAGAGGGAATATGCCATGAAAATTACTGTAAATTGATCATCAACAACAACATATTTGAAGATCATTTCATGGATCGGTACGTTACGAGTTTACAATACCTGGTAGGCTTAAAATAAACATATATTTTCCGTAGTCAACTGCCACGTAGTTTCAACGGTCAACCATCATGTGGTCAACTAACACAAGAAAAAAAAACAACCACAACGCAACGATGATATCAGAGGACTACGAAATGTTCGACAGAACACCCAAGACGCGCCAAGTAATTGAACCAACGTTGGAACACAAAATCACTTATATTAGAAACGGAGCAAGAATGTACCCGAACGCTGTAAATGTTAAACATTTTGCTGAAAAGTGTTTCTCCACAATTGGTCCAGTGGACCCCAAGGTCTTTTATAGCACATTTTTCAATGAATTATTCAAACATTACGATATGATGCATATTGCCCTCTGGATTGTGAAAATTGTGGGGTTGAAGATACCTCGTGAAGAATACCTTTTGATGATGAGCCAAACTGCTAATTACGATTACATTATCCACGGAGAAAACCACAATTTGTTGGTTCAGTTCCTATTAAATTTCAAGTATTCTCAGACCGGTAGAATATTCGCAGTAACAGGCGAGAAATTTGAAGAATTTGGAATGGCCGACTTGGTAAAAGTAATTTCAGTGTCTGGTGAGTCAGATAAAATGATTCAGTCCATGGTAATTAGAATTTGTAGTGAAATGCCATCTTCTCATACCCACAAGCGAACTACTTTTGGAGTTGGGGACATCGAAGCAGTCAAAGAGCTGATCGCGATTTTCATTGACAATCCAAAAGTGTTGGAATATGTCCACGAAAGATGCCAGTGTGATGCCTTGAATTACGAAACTAACTTGAAACCATATTTTTTATAATTCACAAATAAAATCATGTTATTGGATCCCAACGATATCTTATACGACATTTGTATGGATGATGAAGAAGATGAATATAACCCTATCCCAATTGAAACGTATTCAACTTGCAGGAATCATCTCCCGGGGGAATATGCCAAGTTGTTTGATGAATGTCTCAAGGAATCAGTTCAGACGATGAAACAAGACCAATAAACATTTATTCTCCACCAAGGATAGTTTCCCACTTTGAATTTTACTTCATGCATTTCCAAGTCTGATCCTTGTCCTTGTGTATGCAAGTCAGTTGAGACTGTTTAATTTCCTCACAGCTTGAACAGACTTTAATTCCCAGCCCATTCATGTATCAAATTTATTACACACCCAAGCCGATCGTTCAAGAATCTCAGGGAAAATTAACAAGTATGATTTACCCAGAATAAATAAATGAATCAATTACCTCCCATAGATCACAGAATGCAATTAAAATCCTTGAAACAACTGAGTTCTGTCGTGAATCCTCGCGTAAACTTGACAGAATTGAGGAATGCTGAATATGAAGCCCACAGACTTCGCAAGATTGAAGACTTGGAAGATCAACTACAATTGATCAATGTAATGGAAGAAAACAGTGGATATCCCCTGCCACAATCATTGTCAGAGTGGAGAATTAAGATCATTGATGCATTGGAACGACTTTAATGTAATAAATATGTTACGACGTTATCTAATTCATAGAAGTATTCATCATTTCCAGTGAGTATGTAATCTTCTACACTTGGTAGATATGCCCATTCCCCCCAATATCGAATGAATTTATCCACCCAAATTAACCTGGCACGCTGTTCATCATCAAGTGGCTGGAATTTCATTTTGAAATGTTTTTGTGTGTAGATTAAATTATTAGCGCTGGCCGGTGGGATTCAGAAATGTTACAGGAGAAGCTTTACGAAATTAGGTTGGCCTTGGTGTCTGAGAAGATTCGTCTACTGTTTTTCGCACTGGGAATTGCCGTGGCTGCGTCCCGGGTTGGCAAGGAAATTGGGAATGCTGGACGTAATTTCTTGGACATCATTGGTGACGTCGACTCGTTGGAACAAGAGGGAAGTGGCATGAAATTTGCCAGGGTTCCCCAATTTCAATATGAATTCGAAAGTTGGGTCCGCCGGCAAAAAAGTTTGGACGAGTGATGTGAACGAAACTTCAAAAAAATATCGAGGTGATAAATTCAAAAAATTTGGATCCGACCGGGAGTACCCTAAATTTCGAATTTCCTATAAGTATGTTGAAATTATATAGTCTGGCACTTCCGAGATATATGGGACCTCGGACACCCTTGGCGAATTTTTGATGGACCGAGACACTTTCAGGATTTTTTTTTTCTCGTCCACATTTCCATGGACCCAAAAATTCGCCGACCCCCTCCCGGCTCGGACAGACCAATAAAATGATATTGACGCGCAGACGTGTAACGTGCCACTGCTCAACTCAAAACATCGCAAAACCAACTCACGGCCATGACATCAATGAACAATCCCTACACACTTCACGCCCTCAGAGTATTCATTTCAATACCACCCAGTGTGTGTGTAACGCAAATAATAGGTGCATCTCTTGAACAAGCCACCGAGGACATGCCAATGGAAGAAACAGACTGCGCTGCCGATGTATGCAGCTTTTCAGACTGCCTAAATTGTAAAATACATGGCATGGATCAAGCACCTTGGTTAAAATACTTCGGCGTGTATCAATAAACACTTTGAAAAAAAAACAATGTTCGACATTCTAATTTCACCTTTAATTGTGCTAGCAGACATCATACGCGTATTGATAGTATTGACCATATTTGCAGCATTTTCATTCTACTTGATATTTTGGGTATGGTTGGCGAGAGCAATGTCTCGTACAGATCATCCTGAACCTTCATATGATTACATTTAATAGTATTGTATCACTGTGGGTGACATGATAAATGGAGACAGCGTGCATTGAATTAGCTAACGCATTTCAAGTAGATCTCAGCGCCAGAATCAAACGTGGGCGTCCAAGCAAGCAAGCCACAGAAGAAACGATCAAGGATCTCATCAATGAACAACGTGCTTGCACCAAGCAAATTCAAAGAATTAAGGATTCCATTGAAAGATTGAAGTATGAAGAATCCAAGGCCATCGAACAAATGACCGTGGTCACAAAGAATATAAGCAAGTATAACGCTGGGTACAACGAGCAAGGTGATAAAGTGTATGGAAGTGAGGGTAAAATGGACAAGATTTTAACTTTCAAGGATCACGAGGCCTTGTTGGACAGTATGCCACCATTGAACAAGATTAGAGCGTACATTGAATTGTTGGAGAAAGACAAGCGAGACTTGATGACACGAAGAAATGAAATCATTGAAAAATTGAACCGTTTTGAATCACGTCGCTCGATTTAATCATAAATTTTGATGTCCCCCATTCACATCTCGCACAATCTTAGCATATTTTGAATATTTTTCATCCTTTTGAACCACATTCACCGTAGTTTGCTTGTAATGTGCCATCAAAACATCACCCTCGCTGATATAAATCTTGAAATCTTTGGTCAGGGAGTTCAAGTATTTAGCTGTATGTTCCTCGTTATTTATCTTGTCATGAATGTCCACCAAATATTCATATCCGTGTGAAGTGAACGTATCTTCAATGAATCCAAGATTGCTATATACGCTGGTGCGGTCTTTATTTGCTGCATTTGTTAAATATACAGACTTTCCCAGTCCAAGCATGTCTATATATGCCACGGTGAGTAACAGACACAATGGTGCCAAGCTTCGTCCGGTAACTACAGATTCAACTGCCGCAATATGTACCAACTTGCCCACGTCACTTGAAATTTTATCACTAACCTCCAACCCGAGTTTATATGCAGCCGACTCTCTCATCAGCTTATAATCTGCGGTGGATCCTTTGGTTGGTACCAGCACAAAACAGCCTGAATGGTAGGCGACGTATGAAACCAACATATCGTTGTAAGTTAAGCAAATTATGGTACTGGACTGATCAACGGTGTTAGAGAGATCCAATTCTGGGAAATATCCCATTCCAGATAATTTTACCAACTGGCCGAACCTCAACATGCCTGATTTCATGCCCAAGGCCTCGATAACATCTTGAATTTTTTGCATTGCGGGACTCATTTGCTCGAATGGCATAATCTTGGGCTTGTATTCCATCATGTAGACCAACCGAGCAGTAATTTTATCCAATGCGAGACCTAGCACTTGAATTTTACGCTCGTTCAACACGGAACTGAAATCATCTAACATTGATTGTCTGCAGGATGCAAGCACTTCGGAATCTGCACCAACAATAATTTTGGTTACAGCCAGGATCGATGGAAACCTTTCTCTCACGGTCCTGTCATACTGTGTCATGTACCTAACCACGTTACCAAACAACTCAGTGAATTTCATATCCGAATCCCTGGCGCAATTTTCAATGATCTTGTGGCCGTAAAAATGAAATACAATCAAGATTTTGATCATGTGGCTGTAATTATCTCGATCCATCAAATACATCAATCCCTTAACCAAGCAAGACCCTGACAAATTTTTAACCTTGGTTCCCGTGTGAGCTGCCCATTCAAGAAGTGTCAATAAATCATCAAAATCATATCCCGAGACACTTGAAATGTAGCCACGGTTGATATCCCTCACAATTTCCTTGTTCATGCTGGGTGGCATGATCCTATCTGACAAGACATTCTTTTGTTTCAGCGTCTCGATGGTGAGTTTCTCGAGCGGTGGCTTGGTGTACTGTCTCTCAAGAATGTGTTGAACAAGATTGCCCAGTACGTCAGGCTTGGCAATCTTGGTGGTCTCTTCCTGGAAACTGCCCCGACGCTTCATTTTGACATATTTGCATGACGTCCAACAATAAAATCAAGTTTCGTCAATTTAATCAAGCGGGAATACCTGAAACAAATTTATTTACTGGACTTAATGTCCAGGTCATTAAAGTGCATTTTACGGAGGTTGAGTTTGAAGTAATCTTCTGGGGCCAACCAATCGAGCATTGCGTTAAGTTCATGGCGTTCTCGGGCACCAATACGCATTGCTCCAACGAATCTTGATACAAATTTCTTTTGATTGGGTGTCCACGTTATTTTGTAGATCTCATTGAACAAGTCGAGCGAATTAAGTATGACGCCTGACTTTGATAATATATTGATTAAGGCGTCCTGCCGGGCGTAGCTTTGGGTACAAAATGCCTCAATAATCTTGATTTTCATTTCAACAGATGAATCTTCGGTCATGTCTTCAATGAATGGCACTATAAAATTATTAATCAAACACTGTGTAATTATGTCACGTTCATCAATGTCCAAGTAGAATTCTGGATCTTTCATAAGATTCAAGCTTACTTCACACATATCCACCGACCGAGCGGTTCTACTTGCCATATTTAAAAACGCACAGACGACATTATTTCCGTGCATGCGTGATAAAATCGCGCAACATTTAAGAATTACGCGGACTGTACCTTGTAGAACGCAGTCATTGAAAAATAATACAGAAAAATCAAAATTGAAGGTACCCCTGTCATGGAACGGTCTTCCAGTTTCTATAAATTCCACAGTCTTAAGCACGTCACCGTCAACACGTCTCAGCTTGGCGGATTCTCGGTCATCGCTTATTTCTTCGGACCTTAGATGGCGTCTCATGATATTATCATACGTAGTAGGTTAATGCAATATTAAAAATAAACTGATTTGTTGTAAATCTATGCTGTCACGTTTTCATTGGATGTCACCGCGTCTATTTGGGGCGAACAACCTGGAACGTGTCACCAACACAAACAAAAAATGACTGAAGGTGATGCCAACATGAACGAGATAACAAAAAAGTTCGATCATCTTGAGTTTCCCGATACTCCAACACTCCTCTTTCAAGATATTACTCGGATGACACCAGATGAACTTGAAAAAATGACTCGCGCACAGAAACTTTTTATCAAAAGCAGACCTGGAGTATTTAGCCATCAAATTCTATTTTATGCATGCGACGACGACGACTTCATTGATGACGATGACGCGGCTCGACAATAAACTCTACATTTTTTATACAAATCAAATAATTTATTAATATTTTGCTTTAACTTCCCAATGTTTGTTAAATGCGCGAGACACATGCTTGAAAGAGTCCCAGATAATGTATTTGGTTGTTAATACTAACACACCAACCATGATACACATAATACCGTACACAATTACTGAAGATGCCACCAATGCAACAAAGTATGCCGACAATTCCATTACAGCCAAGAATGTGATATGAAATATTTTGTATGAATCACTGTATCCCGCCGACATACCACTCAATTCATCAAATAACCAAACACAGTATACGTAATATACACGGAATAAAATTACCAGGAATGTACAGAGTGCAATACGGGTAGTAATTACCGCTATGAATATATCCAAATATCTATGTTCTTTGATCTCACGTACGTATGGTACGATGTAAATCATTTCAAGCAACATTTCAAATACTACTGATAAAACAACCACCAACGTATCAAAGACTAGCTTGACTGCGTTCAATGGGCACACTATCGTCACTAGATCAAATGTTTTCTTGAAGTCTTCCCAGTCTTGGTTGATGTGTGTCATGATCGTTTTTTGTGTTTTTTTGTTACCAACAGTCCAACCGCGTGTGGTCAACTTATAGACAACCTGAAACATGTTTTGATTGGTTGGTCAACTTCATATGTTTTGTGACGTCACGCGCGCAAAAATGAAAACATGCAGGATATGTCTAGACGATGAAGTCAGTGAAATGATCCAACCTTGCGTGTGCAGAGGTTCAATTGCCAACGTACACAACGAGTGCCTCCAAGCATGGGCCGAGGTTCAAAATTCAACAAGTTGTGAAATTTGCAAACAAGAATACGAGTTCGTAGAATTATCACAGTTCGTAAGACGACGTAACATTGATAATTGGTTGCAATCCATCCTGGCCTTGTTGATAATGTTTGTGTTCAGTTTCACACTGTTTACCGTGTTCAAATATTCCATGGACCAAGCCAGTGCAAAATGTAACGATAAATTGTTTGCCGCGCAAATGCGCACGGTGCGTTGGGATTATATTTAATAAATTACCTAGATATGGTCATTATGCCAGTTTCCATGTCAAATTCAATACCATCTTCAAACCACCGCTTGGAACCTTCCATTTTCTTGAAAACCAATGGTATCCACTCGTACGAACAAGCAATGAACCATTCATATTTATCTTTGGGCTCCGCAGACTCGTCTACGTCAAGGTACTTCACTTCAAATATCACCTGTCCAGTGTCAAGTCTGTGCGTGTAAATGATTTCGTGAGGCCTGTCCGTCATCGTTTTTTGTAAGTGTTCGCAATAAAACAAATAAAATTAATAATATGTCTTGCAGGATATGCCACGAAGAAGACCAAACTTTGATATCTCCCTGTAAATGTACAGGTTCAATGAAATGTGTACATTACGAGTGCCTGAAAACATGGATATCTTATAATGGACGCAATTCATGTGAGGTGTGTATGTCTAATTATACTATACCTCCACCCGGGTGGTTGGTGAAGGCAAGGGTGAGCGTGCGACATTTGAAGGTGAAACATTTTGCGACGTGTTGCAAATACAGTCTGGTAATAATTGTGTCCATTGGGCATCTTCTTATCTTGTTGGGTGTGATGACTGCAATTATAGCAAGATCTACAGAATTGAATAAAATAAAATAATTCTGAAAAAAAATATGTTGCCCGTGTTGGTATTCGATTATGATGGCACCTTGGTCAAATTATCAGGCATGCCCTTTGAACATACCGTGGAATTGTTACACGAATTGAAGGATAGATATAAAATGTGGATCGTTTCATACAACGACCGTGTACATTTGGGTCCCAGGAGCGTACTTGAATGTTTCAACACTGTGCTTGGTGGATTTCACAGTGGTGGCAAGGTCGAGATGATGAAGTTTCTGTGTAACCAGAAGGGTGTGGATATCAAGAATTGCATATTCTTCGACGACGACGTCGCCAATATCACCGAGACCAGCGAGTCAGGTGTGTGTTCCAAGTTGGTAAACCCCAAACGTGGTGTAACCAGGGTGGACATTGATAATGCAATTGATATGTGGCGTGAATCCCACCAGCCCACGGAGCCAAAATTGATCGTGGCGGTGGGGTCAGCGAATTTCACCAAAATTAATGCCGTGTTGGCAGTATTTACTGGCTGGAACTTTGAATTTCGGAACGTAGATTCCGGGGTGCTGTCACAGCCCGTGGGCATGGAAGTCACCGCGACGGGTGCTATCAATCGCTTGAACGAAATTGAAAGATTGGTGCCTGACGCAGATGCTTGGGTCGGTGTGGAAAATGGTTTGATATGCATTGATGATAACACGGGCTGGGTGGATGTACCGGTGGTGGCACTGAGAATGAAAGGAATGTGGCGTAAAATTGCCGTGGGTGCCGGTGTGCCGGTCACATTTCATGGACCCAATGAAATGTTGCACTATGAAGAAAAGATGCAAGAAATTGAGAACAAGTCGTGTGAACATTTCACAGATTCATACGTAAGCAGGGGTGAATTGATCAAACAAGCTGTGAAGATAGCCAGATATTCAATCGTTTAAGTTTATTACTGTCTCTTTATAAAAACTCTGCCGCTAGATTTTTCATGCTTGAACTTGTTATTGAAATTCTCAGATGATGTGTACAACTTTGTTGATAGCGTGATGAGAGATTTCGATGCTTCACATATATGTACCATAAAAGAAACCAAGTAAAACAGGAATCACCAAGTACTTTGTGATAGTGCTCGCTATTATTAAATCATCATTTGTTTTAAAGTTGCTGTATGATCCCTTATTATATCAACCTTGAACGAGCTTTATCCCTGCGTTTTGTCGCAACTCGACACCAGTTATGGTATTAAGGTTGACCGGACATTATTTATGTTGTAACGCGGGTTCCAAGTTTTAATGAGGGGTAATGAAAGTTATTTATAAATAATTTAATCTTTATTTTTGGTGCTCGAACTGGGTGATCTTCTGGCGCGTTTTCTTGGTGCCTTTTCAGGTTCTGGACCATATACGGACTCAATTGATCTCTTGTTGCTGGTGCTTGCATGATCAATCAATTGAAATCTTCCATCACGACCAGCTTCAAACACATCAGTGTATTTCTTCAATACGTCACTCAAGCACTGTATAATTGGTGGAACGTTATTTTGATTGATAGTACCAACATTCGCAGGGTCCGTGATGGCGTCTTGCAAATCAATCAAGCTGAGTGGGCCTCGTTTCAATGCTGCAATTGCAGCGTCCCTGACCCATTGTAACATTGTAGAATTTGTGAGGTCCTTCATTTGGGGAAATGGAAATGCAAGGAACATGGGCATTGAAATCATACCAGGTGGTGTAGTTGGTTGGGGATTCAGCAATGCTAGTTGCGAGGTGGATGAACTGCTGGTGGTATTAATTTCAATAGAACTACCTGGGCATCGAATTTGTGGCATAATGTTGACTCGAGCCAACATGCTGTTGAATGGTAATGATTGCCTCGCAATAACGGGTGGTGCTGGTATAGTAACGACTCGGGTAGTCCTGACTGGTGTTGTAATTCCAGGCACTGTGTTCACGGTGGGTGATACTGGCACGGTAGGTGAAATTAAAGCGTTGTACTTGACCAAGTGCTCATTTTGATCCTTTACGAGCTTTTCAACTTCCAGGGTCAACGTAAGTAATTGTTGAGTTAGTTCAGCCTTCTTATGGTTTAATTCGCCCATTTTGATGCCCATTTGACTGATGGCTTCCTTATGGCATAATAAATGATTAGCCTTGTGCCTTACGTCCTTAATATAACCACAGCATACGAACTTTTCGTAGATTCCATGTTCGTCTACGGCCAACACCTCGGTATCTTCAAGGAAGACTACCTTGCACTCAGAATGTGAAGCAATGTTGTTTTGATTCTTCTCAGTTTTGCACATGATGCAAGTTACTTTGCATGACGCTCTGTGAGAAAATACACCAGCAATGTTTCCTTCTTTTTCGCAGATGTCGCACTTGAACCTGCAGTTGGTAATGAAGGTGTTAATTGCATTCGTGTACAAAGGATGTGAAATAAGTGCCCAGTAGCAGAAACTACACTCTTGAGTTTCGGCACATTTACCACAATAAATTGCGTCGCATAATTCGTTCACGCACTTTTTGTTATCGAAAGGTACTTGCTTGCACGTAGAACACGCGAGGTTACCCATAGATGATGGTGTTATTAAGTGTGCTACTTCACGTAGAGCGTCTACGGTTATACGTTTGTGTGGTGTTGGTGGTGTGGTGGACATGTTTTCCTTGGTTTTGATTGATCGGTCAACCCCGCTCGTTGTAAAGTTGACACGTACATTGGGTGTTAGGAGTTTTCACTCCGATATTCCCGAGCGGCAAAAGTTTACGGTTATAAGTCAACCTATTTTCCGCGAACTACGGTCAACTTGTCCTGGTCTATTTAAAACGCCACGTTGCGAACAACCCGACCAAAAATCACACAAACATGACCGAGGCCACAAGAGTATACGTTATGAACACAGACCCAACGAGCAACGACGTTGAGTTCCACATCAACCTTAATGGTGTCACTCACTTGCATACAGCAATTCAAGCAGACATGGTGCCAATGATGTTAAGTGTTTTGAAAAATCACGGATATACTGAGATTTCAAAGCCTGAGTTGGTCATCGTGGATTCAAGCGAATCCACCGAACCCAAGGATGATGAACTTGAAGACTTGGCTGTTAAATTGGCCAGCACATCCTTCAAGCAAGGATTTCGTGATGTTACGACGCCATTTAACTTTTATCAACACGTTGCCACGGCCTATGGCGAAATTACAAAGATAAAAAGAATAGCCAGTGACGCCGTGGACGATGAAAATTCACCACTCCACGCCACGGCCTACGAATTACAACAAACGATATGCACCGCGGAACTTCTCCTGCTCAAAATGGGATCAATGGCGGGGACTATCAAAGACAGGAATCCTCAGGTGAATTTTGAGTGGAGAAACATGACGGAACTTCAAAGACATGAATTTATTCATGGAGATTAAAATTTAGCAGTTTTCCTAGTTTGAATCTTCCTTACTTCAATTTCTCTGTCGATTAAAGATGCTGCGCTTCCGCATGATGGATACATGGTGTATGTTGGTTTTACATACGAGCCATTACGCTCCTTATTTGCAGCTACCCAATCTATGAATGCGTCATATTCTGAGGGACACGTGGTTCTAATGTAATGTTGGCAAGTTGCAGCCATTTGTGCTATTATAGCTAAATCATCATTGTATTCACTATTTCCTTTGCCACTGATATGCCCATGTTCATTGTTGACTCTGTTTAATTGAGTACCAAGCTCGCCAGCAATTTCATCTGGCACAAATGACGTATTGGCAGTACCAAAATTCCTATCAAACATGATAGTACCGTCAGACATCATCCTGGACAAGTTGAAAACGTACATTCTGGTTAGAACATTGTCCTTGTTCAAGCCCCACTTATCACGTTCAGGGTCGCGGAAGCATCTGACCAATGGCATATTTACAGTTTCAAGGTACACATGATCAGCGTAAGATCCCAAGTTTGATTCACACACGATATACAGGGGCTTCTTGATCATGGGATCGTATTTTTCTCTAAATTGGTTGAGATTCGACAGTATGAAGTCCGTGAAGTCTGGTAAATTCACAGTAATTTTGGAATCAATCCAGAGTATGCTGCAGGTGCCTCGGCCGTAGCTTGCTATGCACATTGCTGTCTCAGATTTACCAGCTCCAGGATCAATGAATACCATGGCATAATCTGCTTCTTTGAACAAGTTAATGTCAGATCTACGAGACGTGAAATTCTTAACATCCACCGGGTTGAACAATGAATCACTGGCCATAGCAACACCACGAGTCTCCTGGAGGATGGACTTTTTGCTAATTGTGGCGGTCCACAGCGATGTTTTCTCGGCAGACCTCCAAGCGTTGGTGCTACCACCTACGTGCTTGCAGTTCAATTTCATGTTCATATCACCTGCCATACAATCAGCACAAATAGTGTTGTAATTCACACAGGTGTGATAAGGTTGTTTGGTTTCAGGGTTCTCCACCTCCAACATATCCTTGAGCCATCCTTCCTTGGGTGTGGTTATCGCAACTGTGGGGGTGTTAGTAAACTTGATATTTGCTGACTTACACATTGGCGTATTTGACTGTTGACTCAGTGGCACGATAATATTAGCGAAAAACTTCTGATCCCTATATATGGTAAGATAATGCCACCTGGGAACTTACATAAAAGCGATCTCATCGATAACAATGAAGTTTGGTCCAGTTCCACGAGGTCCCTACAAATAAGGTTAATATCATTTTGATTAATTAAAATAAGTAGGTGGTTGGTGTTAGTTGGTTAGTATATATTTTCAAAGCGGAATAAAATGCTGTGGTGATAATATAAATGGATATGAAATTACTAATTAGTCGTTTTATTGTCTTGCGTAATCTTATATATATATTGAGCAATTAATCCTGGTGTTCTCACATCCTGTTTCATATGAGGCAGCATGATCTTCATTAATTTGAATACCCACTCACGTCCTTGGTCTGTTTGGGGCGCAGGGCCATATTTAAGGGCGAATTTGAAATAAGCAGACGCTTCCCATTCCTGTGCCCACTGTCTGCGCGTTAGAGAACCAGAATCATCACGGTATATTATATCGTCATCACTTGGGTCATTCATTTTTATTTTATTTTTCTTCAAATAAAAATATATAATGGCTGGACATCAAGTTCATTTGTTGCTTGGTTCTTTGTTCATAGTACAACAGAATGCAGAGGTGCTGTTCATGTCAGGTCGGCTGAGTCGCAGTGTTGCAACAGATATGAACCTAGGGTTGTGCGATGTATGTATGGATGCCAATCTAGTACAAATGGGCATGATTACATTGGAAGAATTCATCGACCGTTCAAACTATACCGTTAATCGTCTCAAGTGTATGTTGGATGATGAAAAGATTTCATTGATATTTGGTGGATTGACGTTGTAGAAGTGCCCAATTTTTATTCCAGGTCAGTAAATCCTGCAAATGTTTCTTGGTATCTGTGATCCAGACATCTCAATTGTTTTGGCTTCCCACTCACCGATCTATACCACCAACGTTCCCAACCTTTGCAATACTCGGTATTAATCAAAGCGCCGGCAGCCTTGGAACATTCTTGAACTTCAAACTCGTTTGTTATCGGATTTACATATCTTATCAATGGCCTGTGTTCTGCCCAGCCTACAATCAAACCATCTGGTACTTGATTTCTACGTGCAGCGTCACGGGTTCTGTACAGCTTGGGCACTTTACCTGACGCGTTCATGAGATCTTCCAGGTCTTCACCTTCTAATACGACCGGGGGCACTGGTTTATTTTTGGCTCGCCTGTGTTTGTAAATATCGCCCACTGGCCCATTTTTTTGCTTCTTTGACTTCTTTGTCTTTCTTGAACTTGGTTGTTTACCGCTTGGTGTTCTGGGTAACTCTGGCGCTATGTTTTCAACTTCTTGTTGGGCAAGTAATGCATTTGAAGCGTTCACAGTGCTTGAAAATCTTATATAGGCTTCAGATTGTTCTTGTGTAAAATTCATGATCCCACTTTGAATTGACGGTGCAGGAGATGACACATCTGACATGGTAGATTGTCCTATCTGCGACATTGGTTCATCGTCATCAGAGTCTTCATCCGAGTCTTCAATAACGTAGACTTCCTTGTTGGTGAAATTAAAATGTTCACATTTGATTGGTGTCACGGGTGTCATCGAGGGTGAAGCAACCAAGTGTATAATTGGCAGAGGTTGGACCACAGTTTCTTCAGTCTTGACACCCACAACACTTTCAACGACTTCTGAGGGGTTGGGTGTCGAACTTCTATCGAACATAGATTCACCGGTGTATCCGTAGGCAGAAAGTATTGATGTGCTCAATGGATGGTAGGCATATTCTTTATGTTTGAATATCTCAAAGAGTTTTACTTTTATATCGCACGCGTTATCAATAATTCGCAATGAACTCTCCAATTTATGACATTCGCCTATCCCATCCCATTCCGAAATGAATGCTTCGAATTTCTTAAGTAATTCTACTTTGTTGCTTATGCTGGACACTTCTTTGGATATCTTGGACAATATGTCCACAATTCTGCTGGCAATTGTGACACATATAAGGGGCTTGTTATATTCCTTGGATACGTAGTGTTGATACAAGTCTTTGAGGCTTTGCATCACTATTTTTTGTGGTTTTAGTTGGCCACACACCCGTTTGGCGTGTCATTTAAACGTCGCTTTCCAGTTGACTGTCACGTCGCAACTTTTTAAGTCGTTCGTTATCAGTTGACCACACAACAAACAAAAAATGAAACGTAACATCTCACTAATCGGCGCAACGAAGGACTCAGAATCCAAGATACATCACGACGAAGTACACCAATTGAATGACTTACCCATTGAATTAATCAAGCACATCATCTCGTATGTACCACATCAAGGTTATTGTGATATGTCTTTGGTCAATATGACATTCAACGCGGCAACGGATGAAGTAATCGTGGAAGAATTCAATGATCCCCTATTGAAAGCTGCATTCCACAACAGTAATTTCAAGTACATCGAACATATATTAGAGACACCCCGTTCTTACAATTATTGTTTCTTTGAGCTTATATTGGAGATTTTAACAGAGAGTGATGACGGAGAGTTACTTCCAGAATTATTTGATGATATATTCCATAGGTCGAATATGGCGAGTGGATCATGTACCGTGACTTTTGATGACATGATCAAATATGTGTGCAAGTTTGGGCATGTCGAATTAGCAGAGTATTATTTCAATAAGGGCGCCATATTTACCATTGATAACTTGAGTGAATTAAACGAGATAGATCAAGTATTGGCTCTTAAGATTTTCCTCGACCACCCAAGAAACGAGGATTTTTATGTGAGATTTTATACTTCCGCGGATCTGAGAGATAAATCATCTCATTTGTTCAATGAGTATGTTGAAAATGGCACATTCTCCGAATTTTTTGAAGTGAGTCCACTCAATTACATACGTGACGCCATTTCAGCGTTCAACATACCGGCATTCAGAAAGTTAATGAACGTGCATAAAACTGACAATGATCGTTCGTACAATGTAAACGCTCTCGAATACACGAAGGTTCATGCCGAAATTATCATACGAGACATATCCAGTCCAGAACTTGATCTCGCGTTTATTGAAGGATGTATATCAGCAATGTTTGAGACCGAGTTGGTTTCAAATTCAAGGATATTCTTCTGGACAGCCGCGAATACTGGCAAATGGCGCCCCGTATCTGCATTGTTGAACACGAAATGGTTCAAGTTTGCTGATATTTCGATAGAGGGCGAAGATGGCGTACCGAAATTATCACATGACTTCGTTGCATGCATCGTAAAGAAGCGCGATTTTCAACTTTTGAAAAAGTTAACCAGTGTCGAGGGGTACAACCCAGGAGATTACGCAATGGGACACATTTCATTCGCTCAACACATTCGCCCCAACTTTCCTGAATATCTGGAATTGTACAAAAGTTTACCCGCCTACTTTTGTTACATCAACTGAATAAATCGCCCTCTTTTTTAATCAACCTTGCCACGTCATGTTTCAGTTGACATCAGTCAACCAATCGACCAACAAAAAAAATGAAACGTAACATCTCCCAGGTAGACAACGTCACCGACTCGGCT
>Ga0302185_10000539_pt1 | contig 28997 bp, 32 predicted proteins | sample II_Bog_E1_1_FD_200231 | JGI IMG/M metagenome (GOLD analysis project Ga0302185, IMG submission 200231) | Peat permafrost microbial communities from Stordalen Mire near Abisko, Sweden - II_Bog_E1_2 | ecosystem: Environmental > Terrestrial > Soil > Wetlands > Peat | place: Sweden: Abisko... | reverse complement strand
TGTCCCATATTAATTTTACTCCTTAGACTGATGAGAAAGATAACGCTCGTTTTAAATAAACTCAAGTTTGGCAACAAATAAAAAAAGATAAATAGAATACATCACCTATTCGCTTCTTCTTGCCCTATTTTATGAGACTAAAGATTAAGGATATTAGAGACATTTCCTATAAAGATTCATCTGCAGTTATGAATGGAACTCTGCTAATTAACATCTGTTTCAAGAACATGAATGATGTGAAAGGCAAGCGTGCTACTCGAACCCAAATATAAACTCTAAAAAAAAAGGTGGTTGAAAACCTTATTATTCAAATCAAATATTCTGATCAATTGAAGCTGGAAAATAATAACTAAATTAATATTAAGGAAGGGAAACAGGATGATGACATTTAGATCAGAGTGCGATCAGATTTCAAAGTATTAATACATCGGGATTATTCCAACATTTTTTGCTCTCCTTTTGAGCAGCTTGTTTTTATAGCCTCCTTCGGTTTGCGTAAAATTACTCTAGAAAGCAAAAGAGGAAACTAACAAGAGACAGAGATTTACTTCAACTCAATGAATTTTAATTAAGAGAGTATTGAGTCGATTCTGCAAGATAATCTTCAACCAAGCCTTAGAGATAGAAATAATAAATTTCAACCGAATAGAATAAAACATTTTTAAAAATTGATGCCTTATCTTGATGCGCAAGATATATAATAAATTAATGGGGTTAATGCTGAAAGATATATCGAATAACACTTGAGGCATCAGGATATTTTTAGAAAACTTGACATTGACAAATAGTCACTTAAACTTTATAGCCTGTAATTGAGATTGTCCAGTGAAAAGTAAGCTACTTATGGCGACTATAAGCTATCAACCAAACTAAAAACTGCATAATCCTCTTCTGATCCACTCTACAAAGATATGAACAATCTCTTCACTGATCCCAAAGATAAAAAAAAAGATAAAAAAAAAAAAAAAGTTCAAAACTAATAATAAAACTAAAAAGTCGACTTTTATTGTGAGTATACACATTTTTGCTTTACTTTATACCGTGACCCAATGGCATACCTTTTTTCCATAGTAATTCCTATCTTCTTTTTGGGAATATTGAGTTTAGTGGTGTATTTTTTGGACAATAATTTGACTGATCGTATTGGTATCATTGCTACTCTGCTTTTAGGCTTTATTCAATTAGTGCCTTCCATTCGCCAGCAACTTATAGATTAGACCAAAATATCTGCAATTGAGGTGATCGCATACCTGTCGACTTTAACTTGTTTCCTTTCACTGATCGATAGCTTCAATCCAATCAACCTGTCAGCAGAGTAGTTGATAGACTATTATACGTTCATGGTATTATGGCGTAGTAACAAATTATTTTTCTTCTCAGTGGTGATAAACATAAGTTGCTTGCTGTGTACATTAACGTGGCTTTTATATTTTAAATTATACTTTTAAAAATACAAGCTGCTTGAACATTAATCCTTCCGCAATATTTAAAAAAAATGGCCATTATTCTAACTACGATCACAAATTAAAATGAAAATATATAGCCTTTGTAATTTTTTTAATTATAATAAAAAAATTTCTAACCCAACAAGGAAATAGAAAGATTAACCAGATAAATAGATATTGGAAGATATCCTGGATATTCCCATAAAATACGAGGCAGAGTATAGCAAATTTTGGAATAACAAATAGGTCAGAAAATTTATAGACAATCGAAGGGGTAAACTGATCTGAAAAAATAATAATTCATTTTGAAATTCTGATTTGCTTAGACATTCATGAGTTATCATCTCCATTGATCAACATAATAATATCTCAATGTTAAAGGACAGCAATCATTTTTAAACCTCTTTCCGATCGAATGTGATTCTGTTTTATTGGTTCCCGTTAAATACTAAAATGTGATGTCTTCAAAAAATATCGTTGGAGATAATCGCCCAAAGAATTTTATCATAATGACTAAAGTTACTTTACTTTATTTATTTTTAATAAATATATTGCTTTTAGTTAGATATGTCAAATTAAAGAATTTCCTCTCCAGAGGTATACAACCCGAAGATTCCGTACTTCACCGGAAAATTATAAAAATAGAAGAGTGAACCAAGGTTTCCTTTGCTACCTCAAACAGAGTCCAAAATTAGTTCAACTTTTTAGATGGATTTAAAAAAAGATGCTTGTTTTAGATAAAGTCAAGTTTGGCAACAAATAAGGGAAGATAAATACAATTCATCACCTATCCGCTACTTCTTGCCCTATTTTATGAGACTGAAGATTAAGGACATTAGGGAAATTTCCTATAAAGATTCGTCTGCCATTGTTAATGGAACTCTGCTAATTAACATCTGTTTTAAAAACATTTATGATGTGATGAAATCCCGGAGTGCTACTAGGGGAAAAATATTAAATCTTAAAGCAAAGGTAGTTGAAAACCTTATTCTTCAAATCAAATATTCTGATCAGTTAAAGTTGTAAAAGAGCCCCTAAATTACTGTTGAGAAAGGAGAAGGCGATTCAGACATTTTTATAAGAGTTAGAAAAGATTTCAAAGTATTAATACATAGGAATTATTCCCAAATTTTCTATTCACCTTTTTAGCGTCTAGTTTTTATAGCCTCCTTCGGTTTGCACAAAATCATTCTATAAAAAACGTTTTAGCAAGAAAAATGGCAAGAGGCCACAGAAATTTACTTCAACTCAATGAATTTTAATTAAGAGAGTATTAAGAATATCCTCAAAGATAGAAAAAATAAAATGTAATAAGCTAAAATGTTAAAAAATAAAAAATTGGTTTCTTAACTTGATATGCAGAAGAAACAAACCGATAGCAAGGGAGATATCAAAGAACAACCGACGCCTGAGGACATTTTCGCAAGACTTAGCAGCGAATCGTGTAGGCTTTATTGTCAACATGTCATGTTATCTAGTGAAGACTAAGCTACTTATGGCGACTATAAACTAGCAACCAAATTAAAAACTGTAGAATCATCTTCTAAGCCGCTTTACAGAGATATGAACAATCTCTTTTCTGATATCCCCAAACAATGGAAAAAATAATAAAATAATTAAAAAAATTTCCATTGTGAGTTTACGCATTTTTGCTTTACTTTGTACCGGGATCCAATAATATACCTCTTTTCAATACTAATTCCTATTGTTTTTTTGGGAATATTAAGCTTAGTGGTATATTTTTTGTAGCATAATCTGACTAATCGTATAACTATCATTGCTACTCTGCTTTTAGGCTTTATTCAATTAATACCTTCCATTCGCCAACAACTTACAGATGAGACCAAAATATCTGCGATCGAGATGATCGCATACCTGTCGACTTTAACGTGTTTCCTTTCACTGATCGATAGCTTCAATCCAATCAACCTGTCAGCAGAGTAGTTGATAGACTATTATACGTTCATGGTATTATGGCGTAGTAACAAATTGTTTTTCTTCTCAGTGCTGATAAACATAAGTTGCTTGCTGTGTACATTAACGTGGCTTTTATATTTCAAATTATATTTTTAAAAATACAAGTTACTTGAACCTTCATCCTTCCGCGATTATAACAATAAGCCATAATTATTATCAAATAAAACAAAAAAATAGGGAACTGTTTAATTTGTTAAATAAAATGATGAATCTTCCAATAGAGAGGATTTTAAGGTTTTGAAAAAAACCCTAAATATTCCCACTAAATACTTGGAAGAGTATGGCAAATTCTGGAATAACAAGGAGGTAAGAGAATTTATTAACTAACGAATTGATAATTTGGTTTGAGGAAATAATGATTCATTATTCTAAAATTCTGATTTGCTATGATCTTAATTTATGGGATTCTCAATTTATTAATTATATCCTATCATTTTTTAGATATGTCAAATTAAAGACTTCCCTCATTACCCTTGAATATATAGTAGAGCTAATCCATTAATCTCACAGAGTCTACTATTCGTTCTTCAGCCAGCAAAATATAATCTGCCCCCTTTTTCTAAAATTTGATATGGCAGCAGGAGTAAGAACACAAACGAGCTGAGATCAAGCGATACTATTTGCCGTACTGCATGAGGCTGAAGATCAAAGACATTACGAATATCTCTTATAAAGATGCTACAGCACAAGTTAATGGATCTCTGGTAATCAACATTAATTTTAAGAACAAGAATGTTTCACACTAATAAATTGATCAACTTAGAAACGATATCTCCTCTGGCCTCATCATGCAGATTAAAGGATGCGATCAACTATAACTCAAAAAAGGCTAAAATATACAGATTAACGTCGGTAAATAAAACGAAGATATGAAGATAACTGTGCGCAGAGACTTTAAGGTTTCAATCAACCGAAAGTACTCCCAAATTTTGTATTCTCCTTTTTAAAAACTGGTCCTCATCGCCACTTTTAGCCTGCATAAGATTACGGTGCGGACTGAGAAAGAGACGAAAGAAATATATTTCAATTCAATGGATTTCAATAAAGATAGTATTTATCAAATCATCAGCTAAAAAAAAATATAAATTCCAAACAACAGAGAAAGTTTTTTCTAAAAATGGCTACCTTTCCTCAAACTAAAGAGGCTAACTCAAAGCGAGAAAGATATCAAGCCCAAAGTAGAGCCCAGAACAATTATCAAAGATTTTCACATTAGGGAGGAGTCCATTAAATTATATTGTGAGCATTTGAGGTTATCAAGTTAGCTCGGAGCTACCTATGGAGACTATAAACTGTCAACTCGGTTGCGGTCTGTTTAATCATCAGAAAAACCTTTCTACAGAGATGAAGATCATCTGTTTACGTCGAAGCCAAAAGAGGAAAAGAAATTAGAAATGGTCAAACCTAGGGCAGATAAGAAAGTATTTTGCAGTGAGTTTACACATTTTTGCTTTGTACTTTATCAAGATCCTGTAGTACTTGTGTTCACTATTCTTATCCCTCTCATCTTCTTGGGTCTCATCAGTTTGGTAGTTTTTTTCTTATAGCACGATCTAACTCAACGTGTTGGGATCATCGCTACCTTATTGTTGGGTTTTATCCAAATACTTCCTTCAATTCGAGATCAGCTCATCGACAAGACCAAATTTTTTGCGATATAGATTATAACTGGTCTTTACACACTAGCTTGCTTGCTTTCGCTGATTGATAGTTTCTATCCAATTGATGTGCTGGAAAAGACAGTACACAACCACTATACTTTATGGAGGTTGTTATAAAGTAACATACTGTTTGTAATTTCAGTGATAATTAACATCAGTTGTCTGTTTTTCGCACTGGCTGGACTATGCTACTTTAATTTAATCTATAAAAGAAGTCAGCTTTCTGTGCCTTCCTTTTACCGAAGGTCAAAAGAAATGGAAGATGAAGAGTAGGAGCCAAGATATACTAACGAGCAGGGTAACTTCTTTTTAAAAATGTCTGATTCTTAAAGAAGGAGAATACCAGATTTTATTAAACTCAGAGATATTCTATAAATTCCCACAATATACTAATCGAGATATAGTCACTGCTGGAATAACAAGGAAAGCCGCCGATATTTTTTATAAAAGAGGAATACAATCATCTGAGCATTGATTACTCTTATCAATAAAATTCTGATAGCATATATTTGCTTCAATTCAATCAATTAATAGTACCTGTATAATAATTGCCATTTTCAAATGCTTTATGCTATTACTATAATTTACATCATTTTTAGAGTATGCAAATTTAGATATAATACTAGGTCGTAGATCAGATGAAGTTAAAAAAAATATTGATCAGGTACTATCCTCCAGGCATAACGTTGGAGTATACCCGCAGTAATGGCTAAGTTTAATCTAAATGCATCGACCTTCTTAATCTCAGCAAGGACACCAACGTCGACTAACTCATCACATAAATAATGTAAGAGTAGCCCCTGATAACTGACAGCAAACGTCCTCAAATAAAAATCATTATCAAGAGTACTCCTGTATAAAATTAGAACTTATCGGCAAAATGTAAGAAAAACGTGAACAATAATTCCTGTTAGTGAAAAAACTCAAGGGGCATGTGCTTCCGCTCACTAACTGTTGCTTTAACAAAAATGGGGATAAATTTATTACTGGCAGCTACGATCGCACCTGTAAACTTTGGGATACCAATACTGGTAATCTTATTCACTCTTTTGAGGGACATAAGAATGCGGTATATTGTATGGGCTTTAATGTTCCCTATGGCAATCGAGTATGTACCGGGTCTTTTGATTAAACTGCTAAGATTTGGGATACTGTTACAGGCAAACTATTATCAACTTATACTGGGCATACAGGAGAAGTTGTTGCTATATCGTTCGATCCCAATGGATTACTGGTAGCCACTGGATCAATGGACTGCACCGCCAAGTTATGGGATGTTGAGATGGGCAAAATTCACTCAACTCTCAATGGGCACTAAGGATAGCTTGTGTCTTTAAATTTTAATTCCGATGGTGACCTTATTTTGACTGGGTCATTTGATAAAACAGCAATTATATGGGATGCTCGAATTGGCGAACCAGTGCATCAGTTAGTAGGACATGAGAAGGAGATATCATGTACTCAATTCTAGTTTACAGGGGAGTACTGTGCTACTTCTTCTATTGACGGTACTTGTAGATTATGGGATGTGCGAATGGGCAAGAATCTTAAGGTGTTTTCTGGTCATAAAGATGAAGTACTGGATATTGCATTTAACAGTACTGGCACAAAACTAGCCACCGCTAGTGCGGATTCAACTTGTAAGATCTATTCAGTGGCTGAGACAGAGTGCGTGCTGACATTATAGGGTACTTTTAGGGTAAGCTAGGTCACGATAAGGATGTCTCGAAAGTTGTATTCAACCCTCAAGGTACTAAGATACTGACTGCTGGATTCGACCAAATAGCAAGATTATGGGATAGTGAAACTGGCGAGTTATTGCAGTAGTTAGAGGGCCATTCTGATTAGATATTCTCCTGTTCGTTTAACTACGAGGGTGACACCATAATAACTGGTTCAAAAGATAACACTTGTGGTATATGGCGTGATAAGCGTACATACGAGATGTGATATTTGCATCATTAGATTTGAGTTTGATTAATAGGATGATTTTGCTTTTCAATTCAATCAATAATCTTATATAAATAATGATACGCACCCTTTTGAAAGTTTCAAGAAGCTTTGGGACGGATGTCTACACTAAATTCAGAATAACTCGAGCACATGATCAAAAAGTAGCTCTTTTTATGACGGGCGAAGCCACTGTCAATGATCTGCTCTCTCAGATTAAACTCAATTTTCCAGTCAATGATAATCTTATTCTCATTGGATCTGACTTTCAACCGTCACTGCTGGGTTCAACAGTTTCACCTGAAATATAAAAATCTACAGAATAAATTGGAAATGAACCAATGATGTCGCTGCTGTTTAATGGAGACTTATTCGTTTATTAAGCAGAAAATAAGGTTGTGATGCGTTGCTATGGAATTGAATGTGATGATCTGAATCTAACTAACAACCGCAACGTATGTCTATTGAAATATAGTTACCTTAACGCATTGCTTCGGCAATCATGGACTTAGCAAATGAATGGGAAAACACCAAATCTTTAAGCGAAGCAATCAGCCCAACCTTTATTGATCCTACAGATAACTAAGTTTTAGAAGACTTGCAACAAATGAAATAAACTTTACAGAAATCACACTCTCTTCTCACCCAACTTGAAAATTTTAAGACTAATTCGTATGTTGGTAATCCTGTCAACATCTTCATATTTAGAATGTTGACCATCATGTCACTCAACTGGGGTTTCCTTTTTGCAGTGACTTATGCAAAGTATGGATGGGATGTGGGAGAACCATTGTCTTATCTGGCATCGATCGGGGTGGATTTGGTGGCACTGCTCGGTATGTTTAATATGTAGGACAGGCTGTAACAATGGATGTAAATTGAAAAGCACAAATGGCAAGATCTGTTGAGCATTGAGGAACAAAAGAGTTTGATGAGATGGCATGTGAGTTACTGCCGTCGGTTCCTCTATTGATCTATGATAACTTTATTAAAGCCATTATTATTGCTGATAGTTAAATCAAATATAAAGTTAATTAAGATCTATAATTACGGGAATGCTTAAGTATCAACATGCCATCAAGTTACTGTTTAAGAATTCTTCTAAATCTTCCTTTATGCGGTCTTATAAACTGCTTCCAACCTATAAGCAGGTCTGCGGAGGCTATACCTTCAATTTTAGCGATGTCAAGAAGATTAGCGAATAGTAAGTTGCGCAAGCTAAACAAATGGGTCAATAGTTCTATAAGAAACATGTTGATGATATCATAGAGCTTTAGAAAATGTAGGATTGGAGTACTATCGTGAGTACGACACAAGAACCCATGCTGATTGATTTTTACGCTGATTGGTGTGAACCTTGCAAAAAATTAACCCCAAGACTTGAGGAAAAGGTTAAGAAAGCAGAAGGAAAGCTAAAATTGCTAAAAATAAATATTGATAAATTTGGACAAATCGCAAACATCTTCCAGATTAAGTCAGTACCCACTGTCTATCTTGTTTATGGAGGAAAGGCCGTTGATGCTTTCACAGGAGATATATCTGATTAAAATTTGGACAAATTTTTAGAAAGTGCAGGCAGGGTGTCTAAATTTGACCGTGCCGAAGAAGAAGTTATGAAGCAACTCAATGAAGGACAAAAAGCGATACGCAGCAAATAATACGAGAAGGCTGAAACTATCTTGACCCCATTAAAGACAACTAATGTTAAAGAGGAGTTTGGCTATGTGAGGGATATATTTCTTGCACTTGTCTATGGCTAGCTTGATAAAATTTCACATCTCAAAGCATTGATTGAAACCATGAAACCTCACGAGCCTTTCTATATCGACAAACCCGAAGTACTTCCATTTTTATTCAGTTTAAAGAGTTGTATCTAAATTTGGTGGGATTATGTGAAGAAGTTGAGAAAGCCAAATCTTAAAATAGTGAGATGAATTAATGGAAAAATAAGTTATAAAAATAACCCTCCAATTTGCAGCTGAAATTCTAAGCATCATAGTTTTATAAGACTAATGACTTGGTTTAAGAGGCTCTTGAGTTGCTGTTATAAATCGTGAAAGTGAACAAAGACTGGTAGGACAAAAAAGCGAACAAAACTATGTTGTCATTTTTCAAGTAGCTTGGTCCAACTTCTCCAATCACTCAAAAATATCGTAAACTTTTGCAACGTGCCCTGAACTGATTTGTATGCCCCAAATATAATAACATTTAGAAATATGCTTGAATATCAGCCAACAACAAGTTTGGGTTTTCACTTAGCTTTAAATATGATCCATGGTGAAATCAGAAGAAACCGTTGTTTGAACTCTTACGCTCAGCATTACTAGGCATTTAATTATATCCTTGCGATGGATCATCCGAAGTTCTCCTTTCTCCTGATTCGCTAATCCATTTCTAACACTATTCTGCAATTAATTTTTGCTTAATCTTCAAGAGCTGGAAATGTGAGCTTCCTTGTTTTCTTGGCTGCTACTTCAGGATGGTGGCAAGCGAAATATACTCCTGAAGGATAGCATCGACGCTGAACCCCAAAGCGTAAAGGGCCATAATTTCCACCTGAATTAAGAGATAATCCCAAGCCACTCCTATTTTATTCAGTTCTTCTGCATCAATACCTCCATTCATGAACACTCTCTCGCACTCCCTTCCAGCATCTAGACTAAGTGCACAATAAACAGCCAAACTGCGGGCATCATGAAAAGATTGATTGGAAAGCTCGTTAAGTTTTGCCTGTATTTGTGGAGAAGAGGAATGACTCACTGATTGCGCTTCTTTTTGCAAATATGAGTCATCGAATTTGCTCTTCAAGTAGTGAAAGTTTTTGAGAGGATCATTGATATTACGATCCAATCGCTCATCAGCAGCTATCTTTTCGACCAAACTCTCAAGATAACTACGATGGCGGAAGAGGATAAGTCTCATGAAACTATTGCTCTCCAGATTAGTTTAGCCGATGTAGTTGATCTGTCTTAATAGAAACACCAACATTTCAGTTAAATTTCTAATACGCAGTGTAGGTCCGCCTTACTTGTTATCCTCTCGCAAGAATTTTTTGTCTCCGGTTAAAGGAGATTTGTCTCCTTTTTTATCGCCCTCTCGAGTCATAATTGCTCCGAATCTGGTCTGATAAGGGGATTGGCCACGAGCATTCTATTAATTCTGAGGTAAATTGACGACACCCACAGGTCTACTATGCCTATAATTTATTTGCGCAGGCGAACTTGGAAGCATGGTGGAATGAGGACTGACTGACTTGTAATTATGCTGCGACTGATTGTTTTGCTGCGCAGCGAATACAACTTTACTTTCAAGTCTTGCTATTTACTTATCAATGGCATCCAGCAATTATCTTGGAGAGCACCTATCCTTAAGTTCCTTTTTGAAGCACCCAGCCAATATCTTTCGAATTTATTCGTTATTGCCGATACTAATCTTGCCTGACATGAGGTTACTGCTCATTTCTAAGTAGGTCAAATTTTTATCAGGAGTTTCCCCCATCAGCATCTCATATAGAATAATGCCTATGCTCCAGATATCGCTTTTGGCACTGTAGATATTCTCACGATAGCTTTCAGGACTCATATAGGCGGGCGAACCCACGTTATAAAATAACTGCGGTTTCTTGGTTTAATTTAAAAACTAGCAGAACCCAAAATCAGCTATTCTTGCTCCGCTTCCCGTCAAGAAAATGTTTGCTGTTTTTAAGTCACGATGCACGATATGTTTTTCCTCAATGGCGGTATATCCATCCACAACATCCCTGATAAGCCGCAGAGTCTATATTTCACTAAGTTTTCCCTTCTGCTTGATGAGTTGCTGGAGATCACCGCTTTCACAAAACTCAGTCATGATGTACACGTTATTTTTAGTCATAAGTATTTCAATGGTGCGAAGTACATGTGGGTGATTCAAAGCCCGGAGAGCATTAATCTCATTATTAAGTAGATACTTTTCCACCTCGCTTTGAATTTTGTTAAGTTCTAAAACCTTAATGGCGATTGTTTCACCATTCGCTTCATTATGCCCCTTGAACACATTTGAGCTGAATCCTGACCCGATAACCATTCCTGGATCATAGATGTAATTCTTGATTTTCTTCACCAGTTTAGGCTCTTCCTCTCTTACGACTCGCTCAATCACGTTATTCATACTATAATCAGTTATTATCTTGCAGCCGTGTCTAATAGTTGTTGCATTTAATTTATTTATGAAGGGAAAATTTGTCAAAACTGAAATACGCAGCAGTCAGGAAGAGAGTAGTCGCAATGGAGATGGAGTACACGCGCAGCGCACCTACCAGCATCAAAGAAACGGATATACTCCAGTCTATCAGCAAACTAATGCCACTCCTACTCCTATTCCCATAAATAAATCAAGAGTTCAGCAAGGACAACCCATTCCGAGCGATCGTGCAAATAACCAATCGCGCTCGACATCGAGTGCGGCTATGTCAGAGATGACTCAATTACGTGAGCGCCTTAAAAACATTCATCATTTCTACAAATCGCGAATTGACGAATAAAAAAGCAGGACTAGTCAACGTAACTAAGTGTTTCTGGTGATGGTGGAAGAGATGCAGCGCAGTCATGTTCAAAAGGTTGAAGAACTAAGAAAGTTAATTGAGGATGCAGAGGGTGACAAAAAGGATGTAGGATTGGTTGATCAGCGTATGACGGATATCAAAGGTAGTATTGACGAAATACTCAAGCAAAGTTCAGATCTAAAGGCACATAATGAGCAATTGGAAGCAGAAATTAGTGAGAAGGAACAAGTAATCAAGGAAAAAGAGTAAGATCTTAACCGAATCAAGGAGGAACTAATGGAGGCGCGTAACGAACTGTAAGGATTCGAGAGGCTGAATTTGAGGGAGAACAAGCGCAACAAGTAGATTTTAGTAATGATTGACAAAATTAGCGAGGGAACGTGATATGATAATATTTTCATGACTCATTCTATTTAGATAGCTTGTATCACTCAATATTAATATCAATATATAAGTATCAATGTTGTAGAAGGGAAAAGGCGGACTCAAGAGCGAGGAAGAGGAACGTAACCAGAAAAACGCGCAGTTGGACAGTTATCTCAAGAACATAGAGCCTAAGTTTCAATAAATCAAAAAAGAAATTAACGAGATGCCCAAGAATGTTGATCTATTTAAGAATCATCAGCTGCCTTTGGCTCGCATCAAAAAGATCATGAAATCAGACGAGGACGTCAGAGTAATAGTTGCCTTCATATAGATGATTTCATCCGAGACACCTGTTCTTTTCGCCAAGGCTTGCGAAGTGTTCATCGTGGAGTTGACCTATCGCGCTTGGGCCTTTACACTGGAATCAAAACGTCGCACTTTGCAGGTATTCCCTGATGTATCCAGAAAAATGACGTTTACGCCTGCATATACAATACCTAAATATTTGATTTCCTAATCGATATAATCCCGAACTAATAGCTGAAGAACCTAAAAAAATTCCCAGCTGAAGGGATGTTTCAGATACTACCACGCGACAGCAACAAATGATACTGCGATAATTGGTTAAGATTTAAATTAAATGAATCACTGAGACTATTTAAAAGAATAACATTATTAGCATAAAATATCATTTGCTTATTTGAATTATCAATAGCAGCATTCCAAATAGAATTAGAATACTTGGAAAGAAGTATTTGTAACCAGTTACCTTATGGCAAAGATCAGTGATAGATTTAGTAAAGTATGATGTACTCTATTTGGTGTTTTTTCCACTGTCTGTGTGCTTGATTTGATTTACTAAAGTGGCATAGATTGAAACATCGTTGTAGCTAATCTTCTTTTTTTGTGGTGAATTTGTTTCCTTATCAAAAAAACGTTCTGAGGAAAGGAAAAAAGGATCGACGATAGATGTATCTAAAGATTAGTCATTTTTTTTATCACTTAGTAGACTGACTTCCAATTTAACAGGTGAGCATTACTAGAATTTTTATGGTTGGAAGTGACTGTGATGATGGTGCTATATATTATTTTTAAGAGGCACAATCTCTTCATGTGAAATTTTAGTCTTATGATCTTTTAGGGAGGAAATGTCAACATAGTTTACCACACTATTGGGATGATTGCGTTGTGGAAAAACAAAAAGAGAAGCACATTTCTATTCTCTATGATTTGGTGGAGTTTCAAACAAGATGACTTATTTCCTTTCTTGACTCGAAAAAATGCGCCTTCTCTTCTTGGTCTAGCCAGTTTTAGGAATATCGCTTCTACTGATCTCTTTCTTCATTCGCTGTAAGGTAGTTTTTAAAGATTTTTCTCTCTTGCCCATAGGATTTCTCCCCTAACTGTAATTTTGATTAAATATTCTTTTTTTATAAAAGTTTCCTTGTAGAAAAGCAGACATTTTGTGTTCGATTATTCTTTTTGGTTGCCAATTGGGACTAACGATATTAATAGTAGGAATTTGAGAAGGTATTAATTGATTTTGATTCTGTAGAGGAAGTGGGGGCTGGCCGTAGCTAAATTTGATTATCGGTTTTGTTTGAACTACATGTAAAGTAATCTAAGATCTTTGATTAAAACTTTCGCAATCGAAGGACATTAATAATTTATTAACAATAATTAATATATCATTTTCAACTGTCATCCATTCATTCCATTTTAGAAATCGAAAATAGTCAATAGAGAAGTGAATAGAAAATCATTAAATAGCTTCTTCCCATTAACTCCCGTCATCTTAAAAAGTGTCTTCTTATTATTACATCAATCGCTCATCCACTGATATATTTGCATTCATCAATTTTTATATGCGTTCGTCGAATACTAGTTCAAATTTGTTGGCCTCATTCATGTCCGATAAATAACGAGGCATTTTCGGGCTATACCTTATGGGAGGAGGATACATTGCATCCAGAGTTATTCTATATATTAGACTCGGTACTGAAGAACGTTTTCTACCAAATTGGGGATCAGCTTGGAGAGGAGAGGACAAGACAATTCCAAGCAAGGATTAGAGTTGACTTCAATCAACGACGTTTTAAGCTCATCATCGATCATAAAATCTAACCCAAAAAGTTAAAAGTTGTTTTCCAATCGAAGAGGATCAATCATTCCTGAGCTTGCCTTGATGACATCAGTAGCAATGGTCTATATATACTTTAAATTACTTTCATAACCGGGTATACATCCTGATAGAATCCTTTGCCTTTATAATGTCTAACGATGTAACCATCGAGTTATACATAACTCAATTTATTTCCCTTCTCATACTTCCCATAACCTGGAAGACCCTTCTGAATGGCATCGTTTGTGAGATGAATAGCACCTGCAGGATTGTTGAGTTTATATTAAGATGAAGTAGTTCGCACATAGCCTTCCTGATACCAATATCCTTTGAGACACCCCTTTACTCTGGTGATCAAAATATAATGCCTCAAATCAAACTTCCTTTTATGATAAAGTAGCGGCCGTTCGATGTACGATTGCACAATAAATGTTTTTTAGCTGCCATCAGGCCATCTCTCTCGAGGTTTAATTAAAGTTTTAATTTATTATAGACTCAGACACAAATGAATTCCAGTACCTCTGTTGCTATTTTAGCCAGGCTTGACTATCCACAAGTTATGTTGTCTGTTTTCATCTCCCTTTTTCCGGATTTATTTTTTCCGAGAGTGATAGTGTTTTTGGAACTCTAAAAATATGGGGTCTTAAAGTCCCATCTTTATATGAAAAGTTAGTGGGAGCACTTTAAAGGTATCTTATCCTTGGCTTCTATAGTAGGAGCTCATAGTGCTAAATAATGCTTTTTTGTTTCCAACAACGTAGTTGTGTTGCAGATGGTTGTGCATTTTGCCAACCTTAATCGAGTCATGCCGAATGATTGTTTTATAGGCAAACGATTTTTGCCGAGTCATAAAGCGCTCGTCGCCCCTTTACTCGATTTTAATAGATAATTATGAATAGTTACGATACTTTGTCGCATCCTTAAGCAGCATTAAACTTTTTGCTTGATATTGATGAACTTAACGAGTATCTGATGCTAGACATTCGCCTGCTTTCTGTAAATTAAAATAACCAAATAATTTAAGTTGTGTCCAAACAAAATTGGCTTCCTCCAGTCGATCAGTAAATGCAAACCAATACCTTCGACTGATTAGTCCTCTTACCATGCTTGAATTGTTGCCTTTTCCCACATATATTTTAAGCCGATGCTAATACTCAAGAGGAGGCTCAACAAAAAGTTGGTTCGTAAAGTTAACTCTCCATAATAAATCCCTGTAATGATAAGTTTAAAAGGGTATTCGAAACCGATGTAAGCGTAAACTTCGAGCCGCATTACAGACTGATTTTTATCTAAATTGTTTTTTAATAATGTGAGCTTTTTTGTTCTTTTAAAAAATAAAGCTAAGAGATTGATTTTTATCTTTTAGCTGATAGCCTTTAGGAGATAAATTCGGCTGTGTATTACGCCTTGTCTATTACACCAGCTTAATCTAATGTTTGTCAATCGATATAGACTCGCCGTTTGGCTCTATGGATTTGATTTGGAAGGATCGATAAACTTAATTTTCTCTCATTGAATTTTACAATTTCAGTTTAATAGCCTTGATTTCTCTCGCTATGCGCGAATTTTTAAGTAGTGACTAGGTAACACTGTACTATTGCTGGTTTTATTGCGATTCTGGTAACACTGGAGCTAGTCTCTCAATGCATTAAGGCACCGAATATTTATCTTCCCTGCTTTTTCTTTCCAACCGATTTAAGATTTTCCTCTTTTGGTCGATGGCTTTTCTAATATAGTTCATGTTATTTTTTTATATGCTAGTAATGTTCCGTTCGCTCATCTCTGAGTCTCGTTTATGAAGAACAAAAACCTTTTACTGGTATGCTTGGTGCTGCTTCTTATAGATTTCAGTTTTATTGGATGGCATTATTAACAGTCCTTTGTTGGCATTATGATGATAATTCAAAGTAAGACTTTCACTGCGTTTGGATGATAATGTCTGATCAGAAATAGTAGGACGGTGGTCAAGGAATACTTCGGTTATGAGGCGACGAGTTTGGAAATTAATATTTTGCTTGTTATATGGCATAGGATTTGTAGAGTTGTAGCCGTATGGACCATAATTATATGCATTCATACTGCTATTTTTATTATAATTATTAAAAGCTTTCCCTACTAAATAATTTCATTATTAGCAACATAAGAATCATCAATTTTCCACATTTTTCCGTCTTTGAACCATTTGTTCGAAGAAATTTGCAGCAAATCTTCATCAACAGGATATTTATTACATAACTTCATTTTCTTTGATTGACAATCGAATGTTATCTCCAAACAATCGTTTAACTCATTTCCAAGTCATAGATATATTTAAAGTTGGCAATCACAACATCTTCTCCTTTAAGAATTATCCTTTTGCAATCATAGCGCATGATAGGAATGGTCAATTCTGTTTTACCCTAATAAACTAATATCAACATATGTCATATCCATAAAAGTTTGGTCTTTGAAGGCATGATTGTAAGTTGCAGACAATTGCGCTGCTTCAATTCATAATCAATTTTTGTGAGAATTTTCAACAATAATTTGTAAGATGACCTCCCAGAATTTCATCGCCACATTCAAAAAAAAAATACAAATATCGATTTCCTCAAATCCACAGATGAAAAACATGCAGCTTCGATTCATATCTGCTAATTGGTCAACTTCTCAGACAACATTATTTTAACATGAGTGATTCAGCCCAATTGGCTAAGATCATTTTTGATGTGCTTCAGCCCATAGATGCCAACCTGCGTAAATATTCGTAAGCCTTGCTTTTGACGCTACGCAACGATAAACCCAACGAACTTATCAACGCCTATCTGGATGTACTCACTAGTAATCCATATTTTTACTTAGACGAATTTCCTCTTGAATGCAGAAATTTTGCTGCCTCTCAACTGAACCTTAGTCTTTCCAACTTCGCATCAGCGGGCTACACCAATGTTTGGGAAAATCTTTTTCCATACATGCAAGCCCAGATTAAAGTGAAATTGTTTCAAGCCATTTAGAAGGAGCAAGACCTTGGAATGAAGAAACATATCGCTTACACTATCGGAGAGATTGCTGGTACTATTATATCCACCAGTAATTAGGCTTGGCCTTAGTTTAAGACCAGTGTGTGGAAACTTTTTTAAGACTCCCAACTTAACTCAATTTTCGGAGGTTTCTACATCCTAGAAAGGTTCCTTAATTTTGCCCCTAATCACTTTAAAGACATCAAAAATGACCTTTATGATCTCTTCCAAAACGGGACTTAAATTTTAGTGGAGTATGCAGAAAAAAAACCTTCCCTCTTCCGTAAGAAAAAATAAGCGCTTTAATTGATAATTGAAATAATGTTCTTCTATATGGTCGAAATTGATAGTGAAATCAGTGAAGAATGGATGAAGCCAAAGTAAGGTTACAATGAAGACATAGAAGATAATAAGGATTTTGAAACAACTCACTTCGGAATGCGTGTTATCAACAGATTAATGAAAGCTATTGGTGAGCAGTAATTATTGCCCATTCTATCTGCTACCATAGAGAAGCTGTTAGTGAACAATGATTGGAGATACAAGTACACTGCAGTTATGGCTTTGTCTCAAATTGGAGAGTACATCGAAGATGTTGACAAAATATCCTCAGTGTTGGTCATGATACTGGGTTTCCTCAAACACGAAAACGCAATGATGAGATACGCAGCCTGCCATGCCATCGGACAGATATCTGATGATATGCAGCCAAAGTTCCAAGAGAAGTACGGAGATACTGTCTTCCCATAATTGCTCTCACTCTTACAAAATGATCCAGTACCCAGAGTTGTCTAACGCTCTGCTGCCTCCCTCACAAACTTCCTTGAAGGAATGAGGTTTTAGCAAATCTAGAAACACCTTGACATTTTAGTCAAACTTTTACTCCATCACGCAGCCAATGGTATCTCTTTGGTCAAGGAAAGTGCCCTTAGTGCTATTTCTTCCACAGTTGAGATCTCAAAAGAAAAGTTCCAACCTTATCTTGCACAAACTCTTGAAATTCTGTTCGGTTACTATCAATCGGACCTTTTCCAAGCCAAACATTATAAACAGCTCAAAGGACAAGCTATTGAGACCATTACTATCATTGCCACTTCTGTTGGTCCTGATATGTTCCGTCCAGCTGCCAGCACTCTCATATAACTAATGATTGGGCTGCAAAGTTCTCCATTCAAGCAAACTAATCCTTAAAAAAGCTATATTTTTGCAGGTTGGCAAAGACTTTGCTTAGTTTATGGGAAATAATTGGGAACTTATCTCAAGAGAATATTGCCAGAACTCTTTACACCTGTAGGAAATGCAGTATATTAGTAAATGTATGCCGTCAATGCAGTAAATGGAGCAGTATTAGAAGAAGAGTTTTAGAAACAAGCCAAAGAAGAGTAAGGAAAAGACATAAACACCTATTACTACCACACTAAAGAAGCAATCTCAATGTTAAATGTCTTTATCGAACAATTAAAAGAACTCTATAATCCTTGCGCCGAAAAGACAGTTAATTTACTGTGCAAAATCATCGAATAGCCTCTCAATAAGGACATCAAGGAATAAGCCTGCAAATGCCTACCAAACCTTATTTCAGTTGTAAAAAATGGTAATGAACCCCTTGCTATTCAACTTGTTAAACATTTTATGGCCACTCTCATTAAACCCATGGCCAGTTAATACGATTTAGAGATAATTACTGCTGAGCTTGAGACTTTGAAAAATATGTTTGAGAAACTAAATCTTTGTTTCCTCAATGATCAATAAGTCGACTAGATTTCCCAAAAAATGCTAAAAATGTTAGAGGGGAGTGACTAAAAAAAAGAGAGCATAAAAGAAGAATTGGAATATGGCATGGATGAGGATGAGAAAGAAATTATTGATGAAAAGATCAAACAAGTGGAAGAAGTACAAGTTGCCATTTCAGAGCTGATTGGATAACTTTTTAAAACACATAAATAGATGACCCTAAAATTGGCGAACTTCCTCATCAGCACTGTTCTTCCCAAAGTATTTATCCCTGGCCAGCGCGAGAATATGCTTAAGTTCGGTATATTCCTCATTGATGATATGGTCGAATATTTAGGATATGAGCTGCTAAATGCTCATTGGGCTTCCTTCTCTACCATTTTGGTCACTTATGCAAAAGAAAAAAAAAATTGTATCTTAAGACATGCTGCCTGTTATGGACTTGGAGTCTTCGCTGAGAGAACTCCAAACCATGTTTTAAATGGTGAGGCCATTCTTGTTTGGACGAATGCACTTATAGAATCAATAAAAATTCCTAAAGGAAGTGAGAAGGAGAAGACTTTTGGTCACTGCAGAGACAACGGAGTTGCTGCAATCGGCAAGATTATCAAGGCTCACTCAAATTTATTCGACCCGATCCCCTACATTGCTGTCTGGATTCGTTTCCTCCCCCTCAAGTTTGACAAGGATGAAGGAATGATCCAAAACGAGCTTCTAGTAATTATTCAATGACTTAGGTTGATATCATGCAGCAGCAGCCTCACCTCATTGTGGGCACTGATAAGATCGCCAACATTCAAAAGGTCCTGGACATCTATGGCTAAATAACCGGGAACAAAAAGCTTTACAACGAAGTCGTAGAGAAAAAGATCAAAGAGCACATTCTGGTGATGCAGGCGGACGCCTTCTTCAAGGAGAACATCGCAGCCATTTGGGGAGGCATCAAGGACAAACACCGCGAAAATCTGACAGCCTTCATGAAATGATCTGCATATCAGATGCCACCGTTTATCCACGAATTAAATTACTAAGGAAATGGCTATTTATCATTTATATTATTGATACTAAAACATAATAATGGCTCCTTCGCACTTACACGCCTATCCGAAAGTATTTAACCGTAACGGTCACCTCAAGGCACTTCCCATTCGAAAGCCAGTCACCTTTCATTTCACCGGATTGTGTTTGATCGGACTTGCCTTCTTTGCTGGCTTTTAGATATATTTTGACTTTATGCACCGCAAATTTACGAATGCTGAATTTTTTAAAAGCGATGTAAAATGGTTTATATGAAGAGAACTGAGCTGCTAATGCGGAAGAGAGCTTTTGACACTCTTATCTTAGGAAATAAGATTACAACAAACCACGAAAATGTACAATTAAGAAGCATCTTTTGATCAATTGAACTTAGCCATGATAAATTGTTAATGAAAACATTACCATATTCGCTTCATCATCATATTTTGATTTTACTCTTCGGCTGATTAATAATAATTAAAGTTATTTTGCAACTGATGGACTCCGTCCTACGCTAAAAGCTGAGTCAGCTCAACACAAAATGCTAAATTCTTGCCAAAAGCGGTAAGTATAGCGAGTGCATCTAAATTATGGAGGAAGTTGTAAGTATTAAAAAAGAGCTGTACGGAATGGACCATCCCTAGTTCTAAAAATCATCCTAAAAACTATGCGAGTATCTCAACCTGTCGGCAATGATCTACTTACAAAAGGAGAAGTTTGATCTCAGCATCGATAATTTGCGAAAAGCTTAGTTAGTAGCCAGAAATTCACTGCAATTCAAATCAACCACCTATAATAATTTGGCCTGCTACTATCGTAGAACTGGCAAAATTAGAACAGCTCTTACTTATCTTATCCAAGCTTTAGAATTAGAACTCAAAATAGATCAGCCTCGAACTTTGGCAGACACACATCTTAATCTTTGTGCTGTTCTCAGTCAATTAGACAGGCATTAGGATGCTTTGCAGCACGTTATGCTTTCAATTATATTGCTTCAAGATTAATTTCTACAAAATACACTTCCAAAAGCGAGAGAGTCAAAGGAAAGTTAGGTTAGCGATTAGAGATTAGCTGTTTTGGCCATTGCTTACCATAATTTGGGCGTCTAATTCTAACATCTTAAAAGAGTAAATATCCATTTATGTAGTTTGAATAATCCATCAAAATATACAAAAAAGCTTTGCAAATTTCCAAAGATTTTCTCAGTGATAACGAGCAATTAATATAAAATTTGACGAGAGTTGTTAACAGCGCAACAGAGCAGATCGAAGGTCAAAAACAAGCATTTCTTGACAGTCGTAAGCAAAGATACGAAAGAGACTCTTCTTAGAGCAAAAAATAGATTTATAAGGATTTTGCAAAGCAGGTAGACAAATTAAAAAATTTGCCAAAATTAAAGATAAATAAAGAAGCAACCAATATAACAAATATCCGCTCCTCGGCTGAGCCAATTACAGTATATATGGAGATATTTAGAGAAATTAAAAATCATTTAGTCGAGATGTTGATAGAGGATTTGCAACTCGTAAGCATCCAAGATATTACAAATCGTATGCGTTAACACCGAGTAATGATGATAATAGTCTGGTGGGCGACGTAACAAGTCAAGGTGAGTCTATCATACAAACTAGAGTTCCTGTTTCTGAAGGTCTTCAGGATTTTAGTGGAAAATGATTGAAATTTATGAATTACAGTTTTTATTGATGGAATTTTCAGATTTAATACTAATTTTAGATATGATTAATATTATAATAATAATACGGTCTAGCTTCTACAAATGTAGAATCATCCAAATACGACAACATTCTTAGTTGAGCACATGTAACCATATCTATTCTAATGGTGCCTCTCAGAATACAAAGCAATGAAAGATTATCTTAAAAATTTCCCAGCAAGATTAATCATCACAAACGGTCAAGTCATATATAATTACGAGGGATAGAACAAATAAGATAATTTTAAATATCTGAAATAGCTTGAGGAATATTTTTCTTAAGATAAGGACAAATTTATGATAGCAAAAGAAAGCCTCGAATAGTTAACAAAAAGCTTAAGCGGTGGTGTATGCATGTTAGATATGAGAGGAGAAAAAGAACTCAATTCTGAAGAAAAATGGAATTATATCGTTTTTGGAGGTGTGCTTGGAGATCATCCTCCAAGAGATAGACCTGCGCCTCTGAGAAAACATTTTGTTGAGATTAGGAATTTAGGATCTATGCAACTCGCCACTGATACGGCTGTGCTGATTAGTAGACTTATTCTTTGCAATAAAGTTCCTTTGTCCAAAATTCCTTTGATTTAAGCTCCAACATTGAGAGGACTCAATAAAAATGGAGAAAAGACAACTGTTCAAATGGATGGATTTAGCTATGTGAGCAAGGAAATAGATATTTAGACTGGTCTTCTTCGAGAAAATATGACTAAAAAATAAAAAAAGCAAATATATATGAGCGAAGGAGTCAGAGATTTGTTGCTCCGTGAAGATCTTGACCAAAATTTACTAATGTGATGAATCTCTACCAATTTCTTTGCTTATTTTTCCATAAAGAGGCAGTCATTATAATTAAGAATAAATTATTAATACTTAAGCCTTCAAAATTAATATAAATATCATTGAAATCAAACTTTTTTGGAAGGAAACATCGATATGTACAACAAAAATAATGAAAATATACAAAACAGCATTAAAAACCATTTTTATAAACAATATTTTTCAACGAATGTTACCTTCAATTGTGGTTTTTTCTGCTATTTTAAAGACAGTTTAGTTTAGTTTTAAAGAAAAACAGCATTTGAGTTTAAATTCGTCAAAGTATGATGTCTTTTGTGAGTTTGTAATTGTTTGTCATTTCTTTTCTCGAGAGATAAGTGCTTATTTTTAATACAATTTTCCTACTCTGGCCTTTAATTTACTTAATTTTGTATTCCAAATCTTTTCCTATTAGTATTTTCTGAAGGTTTTGTCTAAAAATCACCGCTATTTTTTGCCACTATTTTATGAGGTACAAATTTAGAACCACTTCTTTTTAAAGAACTTATTAACAGCTTATGAGATTTTTTAAACTCTTCTTACTTCACTGATTTTTATTTACTATCATCAAGTTCAACGTACCGTACTTTACGATGCCCTTATATCTTTTTAAAGGCAGAAACTAAAATATTTCCTTCATTGCTCGCCCCTCGATATTTGCTGACTGATTTTTATAACAAAAGGAACGATTGCTCAATATAAACTTCATAGTTCATCGATAGTTCAGATGAAATTCGAACATTTTATTGAAAAACTGCTTTACGATCATCGATAAATGTTTAGATATATATTGAGGGGTCTAATAGGCAACTTCCCAATTCAGACACTTTGTCTAACTATTCATTATAATTCATTTATTATTGCTCGTAATCCGTTGTTGGTTTTTGTATACATTATTTTATAAGGACTTGAATCGATAACGAATGTAGATCTTAAGCATTATGCTGAGTTATACAAAAATCTAAGGGAGAATTTGTGCATTTTAGAACATTTTGTATAAACTAAGCTTGAATCCACTGGTCATTTTATTTAACGATACAATCATCTAAATTAAGATCACCATACCTAGATAGAGTGCAAATTTAATTTCTGCATTATTAGATACTTGACCATGGTGTTTAGATCTCTTTGATTTTCGCTGTAAGCTAACAGGAATAAATCTAAAGAAATATTGATTCTCTTTTATTATCTCTTGCATTTAGGAGGAGTCAATATTCTAAAATAATGACAAATTGTAAAAAGAATAATAGCAATGCCATAATCAACAACTCTTGATCGGATTTTATTTAAAAAAGAAAATAAATTGTTTTGCGATTTATAAAAAACTTTAAATGACGATGGCATTAAAAACATTAGAATAAAGTTTCATTGAATCTTTAAACATGACTATTTTATTATAATCTTAATTCATCATCATAATCTGGGAGAAATATGGTTTGCTTAAACTTGCAGGAAGAAATTACGGCTTGTGTCAACAACTCTTCTCACCTCTACAGTTTCAGGGAAAGGGTCTGTTTTGTTTTCTTAGTAAGAAATGCCCAAAGCTAACAATCCAGATTGCTGTTGTGGAACTTGAAGTATCCATCTACCTTCAGTTGTCTTCATAAATAGTATAAAATCCTTGACTGGTTTGTAATCGTTTAGTTTAAATTTGATCACATGCCCCTTAATTCCTTTGTTGATATTTGGATCATCAAATACAAACTTAGAACCAAGTCCCATACAGTTAAAGATATGTTGCTATTTTTTCTTAAGAACATCCTGCTTGGATGATAATTGATCGCGAACTATCTGGAATCGCCCAGATTTTTACATAATTTCCATAATGTAAGGAATGTAAAATCTAGTTTCGATGACCAGACTCGCAAATGTTTTGGCTTTATAAAATATGCTATCTCCGAAAGTTACGATGCAATCTTTTGGATCAATGATTCCCTTAATTGGATAATTTGTTAATCCTTCATCATCATTTACACAGTAAGTAGGAAGAAGAGATATTCCTAAGTCTCTGCCTGTTTTTTATTGAAGTTCACGCACTTTCATATAATGATTCCATGTATCAATTGCTTGCTTATCATTTGACTCTTTATTACCAAGTTTTAAAGGCATCCAATATGCAGCAGCGACTGTTGTAGTTATTTCAGGTTTTTACTTTGAACGTTCGAAGGGAACAGTGTTTGCATAAACAGTAACTTTGTAACCCTGCTCAATGAGTAAAAATGCTGTGCTCAGGCCTATAATACCTGCGCCTATAATTGCCAAAGGCTCGTTTTTTGATACTTTTTCAGGAAGAAACAAGTGATCGACAACATATTTAGCACAACCATAGCCTAGACTAAGCCCTCCTCCTCCATGTCCATAATCATGATAAATGGTCTTACCCTCAAGGATACTTTTTTCCATTCTGATACCGCCTTCTCTATACGGTCTCATTCCAGCCGAAAATCCAACTGCTTTTGATAATTCTGGTATGATAAAAGGAAGGGTAATTGGTTGTTATTCCTTCATATATAAATTCTCAACAACTCACTAATAAATTTAAATTTATAACTATCAAATATGCAACGACACTGATGACCAAAATATAGATAGTTTACAAGTGTGCTATAATGTATTTTTGATATTCTTGAATTTTCAGAAAGTGATTTGATTAATAATGTGATTTTTCAATGATTGATATAATTTGAAAATTAATATTTTATTAAGTATTTCTGTTAACAATCAAGGTCTAGGTGCTTTTTTTCTTTTTCCATGTTCTTTCAAAAAGGATCCACTACCAGTTTATGCCTACATTTTTGATTTACTTTAACTAGAATAACATGGAATAATTTATGGTTGAATTATAAATGGTTATGAGCTGGGAGTGGGAAATTATGGGCCAGGTTTCTTTAAACCTGGCATTATCGATACCTTATTGCTAAATTCTACACTTATATCATTGTCTTCTATAATTTAATTCACCATATTCACCATACTAAACGTATCAGTATTATTTTATTACGTTTTTTATAATTTAAAGACCATAATCTTTTGATTTTATCCATATAATACAATTCTTTTGTCCAGTCGATTTATTTTGTTCCAACTACCCATCAAGTGACTTATTATCGTGTTTTTATTGGCTAAGGAAACCTCATTTGCATCTTTATTGTAGTTTAATTTGGCTTGAGATATTATCCCGATATCCACAGGAGAGGCAAATGAATTTATCTTAACTTTGCTTAAGAATAATTTTTTGAAATGATTAACATTAGAAAGGATTCCATTGGTGTTTAATATTGCAATTTATTTATCTTCTTCGTACTCCAAAGGAATTCCATAGACAAATGGGTAAATAATAGCTTTATTTCTTAGATTTTAGCCTTAATTTATAAGATCACCGTTAGTTTTGCCTACCTTACTAATATCTTCGCTATGATCCTTAATGATATAGAAACATCGATTTATTTTTTACTCATTTTGAATTTTATAATTATACCCGCCTCCAAAAATCACTATATTTACGGGCTTTTTATTTTCGCCTTCGGATGTATTATAAGTATAGCCATAACCATATCTTTTGAATTATAAGGGTATTTTAACTCCCTTTGTAAATGTTTTAGATTTGCCATAGATTAAGCATGTATTTCCTAAAGACTTCCAGTCACAGCTTCGAATTTACTTTGGTTTTTATATACAAATTCGATAAATAGAGTTATCATGACTTAAGCTATCATTTTTATATTCTCCAAAAGATTTATAAAAATATTTTTAATTAGCTATTAAAGATGAGTTTTTTTGACTGAGGAAGAGTGTATCAGTAGTATATATTTCGTCTATTTGACAAGTAAAATATAGTTCTGAATCATGCCTTATGTAAACATTATACTTGGACTATCTAAACACAAAGATGATGATGTACTAATGCTGATAAGCAACATAAAACTCATCTTGTTGTTAGATCATAATAGGTCTCAACTGCTGATATTTTATTTCTACTAAATATTCAGTTGAGTTAGTTCGTAAATTGAAAATAGGAAAACCTTCCCTTTTTTATGCTTAGGAACAGAATTATGGAACATAATAATTATTTAGACTTAGCATTCCTCTCAATTTTTAACTTCTTTTCCTCAACATTTAACAATTTTACGAATACCCTTTCTAGTTTAAAGAGTAATACTAATGCTATCTTCCAATCCACTAGATAAAATTCTTCAGAAAATTTGATGAAAAGACATAATTTCTGAATTAGGCTAGCACTTCCTCGAAAGTCGATTTCTGGATCATGGCTAGAGACATATAAGTCAATTAATCAAGTAATATTTTTTTCATTTACTGCATTTTTTTCAGTAATGGACTCTCTATCTTTATTTTTTCTTGAGTTATCATCTATTTTCGAATGAGCTTGTATAATTATTTGTTTTCAGCTATCAATGATTTATTAATCCATCTCTGAATTAAATTATTTTGGATAGATGTTGCTTTGATCTTTTATTGAATTACGGAACAATCTTATATTTCATCTGTTAGAGGACTATCAATAGTTTAATTTATAGTTTTAGATATTATGCCAGATTATTTTTAATAACAGGAATTCTATAGATTCGACATATTTAGCTGATTTATTTTTTAATTTTTCATCTCTGGATATTTAACAAACTCCTTAGAAATAAAAAGCGATGCTTTTTATTATTCTGATATTTATGGCAGATTCGGCATCTTCAGTTGAGTCTTTGCATCATTTTTCATCTGTGAAGTCATCCCAAACTCCTTAAAAATAAAAATTTTATTTTGAACCCTCTCTGAAAATTAATTAATTATTAATCCCTTGACCCTTGGCTAAATGACAACACAGTCACTACTATAATCTTCCATGTAAACGATAATATCCGGTTTAAAGTCATTAATTTTACTGATGATGATTTCACTAATGAAGAGATAAAGTTCAAACCCAAAAGGAGCGGCGAGGCCCAATTTCTCGCCAAGATTAATAGATTAATGTCTACTATAAGTACTTCTTTTGTTATCTTTGCACGAATCTTATTCAAATAATTCAATTAATTGAATGTTGGCTGCTTTGTCATGAAACAAAAGCTGGCTTTTTTGAATGTATTTAATATCATAATTATTTTTAATTTTTGATAATTTCACTATTGAAATTTTGGGAAATTGTTTGGAACGATAAATTCGATCGTTTTACTTTAATGTTACTTTTTATTTAGACAGTAGGAGGTTAAATTCCAGAAATTTTTAAAAGAGAATACTGACGATGAATAAATTGAAATAGGATGATGTAAACAGTTTGCCAACAGAAATTATAGATATTTTGGCCATATTTATTGACAACTTCAAAATGAGATTTGATATTGTCATTATTGAATAGACCAAAATCCAGTATTATTCTTAAGGAAAAGAGAGAAGTGCATCAGCAATCATTGGATACATCTTTAGGAAATTACTAAAGTACATTTATTTTTTAGTGAAAATATCCCTTCCATTTTAGAGAAAGCTGTTGGTGAGTCGGGTATTTGAGGCAATGAGTCTATTCATGATGTTGAGTTCGTTGACGGTTTCGTTAAAAATTTGATTGAAAGGTAATTAGACAGTTTTGACAGGCTGTGAACTAATACAAAATGTTTATTACTGGCTATAGATTCTTAAGAAGGGGCTTTCCTTTAAGTCGTGTTCTCTGATGAGTTGAAGAAGATCATAGTTTGTTTATTACTCGCTCATTTATATTATAGTGAAATGAAAAATAGTACGAAGAGCTTGGGCTTGCTTCCTGATGGATAATTATATAATGAAATATATCTTTCACAATTTAAGATGCAGATAGACTTATTCATTTTTTGATTTGATTTCTATGAAATTGTTTTTAATATTATTTATAGATTGTATTATTTCCTAGACTTAATTTTTTAATTTTAAAAGAGATAAATAATAACTCTGCTAGCGCAGATATAAATTTTAAAACAAACCAATAAATTATGTTTAAAATAGCATCAAAATTATTCAATTATAAGGATTGCCGGATGCCTAATTTAATTTTAATTTGACAATTGCAAATTATACAAAATCATTGATTGTGAAAGGAAAAACTTTTAGGATCTACTAAATTACAATCTCAAGTCCACTTTGGTTTTTAATATTAAAGTTTCTGACACTTTGCCTTATATTTTTCCACAGCACAAATTTAGCATTTTTTTAGTGATAAAATTAAGCCTGAATCTCTCATATGTAATATTATTTGAAAGATAAATGGAATAAAATAGACTTAATTACATTGGTCAGGTTGCAATAATTTCAATACATCATCTTGAATAATTTGAAATAATTATAAGTCCGATGACTCTTCATACATTCTTAGGGGTTACATTTGCAGGACCGGCTTAATTTTTAATGATCCTGATACAGATGATTTGTTATTTAAACTCCTACTATGTAGTTGTCTTCCTCTTAGGTCCTCTTCCTTTTTCACTGATACTTTTATTAACCCTTGTAAACTCACGAGCCCTTTATGCCTTATATAATGCAAACTGCACTCATCAGCAAGTGTCACCTGATCACCCAGACTCTAGATACTGTAAAAAATGCGAGCTATTCATCTTAAATCGAGATCATCACTGCATATTTACAGGTAGATGCGTATAAAAATACAACTACCAATATTTCAT
>Ga0302185_10000534_pt1 | contig 29125 bp, 19 predicted proteins | sample II_Bog_E1_1_FD_200231 | JGI IMG/M metagenome (GOLD analysis project Ga0302185, IMG submission 200231) | Peat permafrost microbial communities from Stordalen Mire near Abisko, Sweden - II_Bog_E1_2 | ecosystem: Environmental > Terrestrial > Soil > Wetlands > Peat | place: Sweden: Abisko... | reverse complement strand
TGGAAACTTAATTTACTAAAATTAGGAATAGATTTAATGATCATCATCTTTTAATGAATATAATATTTCTTCTGATCCACGATAAGGTACACAGAACAGTGTATTTTTATAGGCATTACAATGTTGCTGTTTTTTAATTTAACACATTTCAATAAAATGCTTTATGCGGTAAGAGGCTAATTTGTATGTTACTTTCAAAACCATTGAACTACTTTCCAATAACTTTACCTCCTGAGCTTATAATACTTTAAATAGAAACAAAAATAAGAACAAATTTATCAGCTAATTTATTTATTGTCAATATTTTATCCATTAACCATCAAAACCAGTACTGTCCGATCTACCTTTAGAAGTATATTTTATGCATCCAATCATTTGTTAAAATGCATTGAAAAGTCATTTCAACAAATTAACTTCATCACACAACCCATTTCATCAATAGTCAGTCATCTAAATTAATCCGTTTCCATTTTCTATTATTTAATAGTTTTAATTCATGAAGATCGTCAGCATGGAAATTTTAGTTCTCCTCTTACTCCTTCTACCCTCCTACCTCTGCGCCAACTGGCAGGCCTACGGCAGTTTTAGCCAATAGAAAATGGTCAATATCTTTGACATCATCAATAAATTCGAGAAAGATCTTGGCGACTAGCCGGAGTCAGAAATCAGCGGACTTCCCCTTATGATATCAGACTAACTCAATAAACAATGGGGAGATGGTTGGAATGTCTTTGCACTCGAATCAGATACGGAAGATAACTCTCAAGATTCGTTGTTCTATGGCTACGCCTACAACGACCAATGGCTATGGCTCAACAACTACGGTAAATTCGGTCTTTCCTACATTATCTGGAAAGATTTTAACTGTAAAAAATGGTTGGACTACTACTCAAACGTCACTACAGGTACAGAAGGATAGAACTATATGAAAACTCATAAATACTTAATTAAAGACTTTATTCGTTATGTTCAGATCGGAAGGGGTGACTACTATCTCGATCCGTGGCAATTTGCTTTTGATTTGACAAATTACCTCAATTAAAAAATAGGTGGAGCATGGACGACTGTCATCTCCGCCAATGGTCAGTAGAAAATATCCCCTTATTTCTTTGCAAGATACTGCACAGCCTCTAAAAATGTTCCATTCTACACTGACCAGATAGCCGTTGATATTGACGGTGACGAACGTGTAATTTCCTTCTTTTCGTATCAAACGCGAAGCGACTGAACTCAACACATCTTGATCAATTTATTTATACATCTTAAGTTCTTAATTAGTCTAAATTTTGTATAGAAAAGATGGCATGATAAACAGTTAAATACCTGCATTTTGGCGGGGGTATAGTAATATATAATACTATGATTTATTAAGAGGAGTAGGAGGAAAAGAATACAGTCGTTATCTATATTCACGTCGAACTGGTCGGAGTCTAGAGAGGGGTTACTTTTGCCATTTACAGCAATACAGCTAGATAGTTTACCATTGGGTCGTTTTGGGATAATGAGTATTATGCCTATCTATAATCGCTGCTGATTCAGGCCAACCCCAAAGAAGAGGAGTCCATCTTCTAAGTGCACATCATTTTACCTCAACTAAAAAGTGAAAGAAAGAAGCTACTGGAAAAATTATCAGACTATTCAGCCAAGATCAGAGAAGAAAAATTGGGCAAAGGAGACGTCTAACTTGCCTTGACCTTCCTCTTGAAAAAGCCCTACAACATGTATAACAAATAGCTCTAGGTCGTAAAGTAGCGGATGGTGCTCTAAAAGCTATTGTAGGTGATCCACATTGGGCGTGACAACTCCAACAAATCTCAATTTAATCTTAAGCGTCTAAACCCTCGTTCAAGTATGACTCTGGATAAATCAACAATCAATGCTATCCAAATATTCTCAAAATAAATGTAAAAAAAGATAATTTCATCCAACACCACCTTGTACGATATTTTAAACAAATGTAAGACCAGCTTTGGAACGCGATGTCTCAAGCGATGGATGAAGCAACCCCTTCAGGATGTCAATGAACTTCAGATGAGGTTAGATAAGATTTAATTCTTTATTAGCAATGCTGGCATTAAGAATACTATACAGAGCGAACTTAAGAAGCTACCTGATCTCGATAGACTCTACTTTGTGTTTTATAAAGTAGCTACTGGTAAAAAGATGCAGTGCGATGTTTCTGATCTGATTAAGATATACAGAGTGGTTGAATCACTGAATTCTTTGGTGTCTAATCTCGAATCTAAGGACCTGAGTGATAGGATTATCCAACCAATTTATGGGGATATTCGAAGAAATGTTACCATCATCAACAAAATCAGCAAAATGATCGAAAAGGGGATTGATATGAGTGGGCCCAAGGACAATTAGTTTTATGTCCGACCTGAAACTCAGCCCAGTTTGGAGGCTATAATGAGAGAGAAAAGAGAGATCGAGGAAAAGATTGATGACTAGATCAACTCAGTATCACGAGTGCTAAAACTGTAAGTCTAAAAAATCCCCTCCACTGTTCATCGATACGTTCTCTAAGCCAATAAGAAACTCGCAATCAATACTGTGAAATAAACCTCTGGATATAAATTCTTAACAGCTAAACAGACAAAAATTACCTTTATTACTGAAAATCTCTCTCGTCTTTGTGAACGTTTGAAAGTAATAGAGGAATAATATAAAAACTAACAGCAAGTTTTGCTAAGGAGAATGTTTTAACTGGTTGCAGGATATTATCCCGTCATGGAGGAGCTTTCATTCATACTGAGTGAGTTGGATGTTCTTACAACCATTGCTTCGGTTGTTATTACCTCCAATGGAATGTGGTGTCGCCCTACTTTTTCTGACGGACTGTCTGGAAAAGGAATGCGTCATCCTTGCATTAAAAATTGCGTACCCAATGACTGTACCTTGACCTCTCATAAAACTATAATTTTGACTGGTCCCAACATGGGTGGTAAATCAACTTACATTCGTACCATTGGAGTTTGTGCTTATTTAGCTCACATTGGGTGTTATGTTCCCGCTGTCGAGTTTTAAACTCCAATAATCGATGCAATTATTACACGAGTTGGAGCATCTGATCTGCAGATTAAGGGAATATCAACTTTCATGAGCGAAATGCTTTAAAGTTCCTGCATGATTGAAACAGCAACATCGAAGTCGCTGGTGTTAATTGATTAGTTAGGGAGAGGAACGAGTACTTGTGAGGGTTTTGGCATTGCTTGGGCGATTTGTGAGTATTTGCATAAGACAATCAGCCCTTATTGCCTATTTGCTACCCATTTTCATGAAATGACTCGAATGGCAGATGAGGTATAGGGTGTTAAAAACATGTATACTTGCTGCAAAGTTGAAAATGGTGAGTTGAAACTCGAGTATAAAGTGGAATAGGGCAAAATGCAGAAGAGTTATGGAATTGAGGTGATGAAGATACTTAAATTTCCAGAAGACGTTATTGAAATGGCACAGAACTATTTGTAGTACTATGAATGCAACGAAGAACAGGATGAGCAGATGAATAGATATCCATAGGCAGTGAAGGAGGAAGTCTATCGACTAACCGAATAGATGGAGGAGGAGTTCAGTCGATGCCCCGCAAGAGAACATGGCGCCAAGCGATAGGCCTATCGTTTGAGATTTAAATAGTTGCTCTCCAAGTGATCATAAACAAATTCCATCATCCTTAAATAATAATATTTTTCATATTGTTTGTATTTCTATGTCGAGTCAATATTATCTATTACTGAGTGCGAGAAGTCTCATCGAGGGACAACAGGAGAAGGTACTTGGTTGATTAGACAGAATTATCTTTTGAGGATCTATCAGGCTGGGAATGAAACACCCTGTCAGATTGATAATGTCTTTGTTCATAACTACGAGTATGTCTATAAATTATGGCCTTGCCAGTTGCAATAGAAAGAAACCATAAGGATAGAGATGTATGAGAAGTTTTATAATAATTTGGAAAAGGAAGTGATCGTTAAGAGGGGAGAGTCGCAGCCGCAAGTCAGGTATACTTTTGAGGGCGAAAAATTTAAGTTTTACGGAGAGTAAGCAGAGAGATGTGTGTTGATTCTTCATTTTCGAGTGGACTCCCTTCGAAGTATAGAGAAGTAAATAAGCAATGAACAGCTAAGACAGATAAATAGCAAGATGTAGCATCATTTGGTCAATTGTCGTTAAGAGTTACATCAGTATCAGCAATTTTTAACTTACACCAACAACGTCATCAAGTAACTCAATAATTAAGAAGTGTCTTCAAGAATGGATCTCGACACAAGAGAGCCAATAATCAGTGAGGAAGTTTCTGCTCATAATACTGAGGACTTAAAACAACGCAAAGTCAATCTGGAAGATGAGGATCGAAAAAAGCGGGAATAAAAAGAGAGTGAAAACTATTTGAAAAAAGCTAATGCAGTTTAATCTATGGCCAAAGATATAAATCGATAAGCACTGAACACAAATCATTAATCCATTTCAGAAAGGGATAAGGGATATGCTTATCGAGGAAATGTAAAAAGAATCGAAGATAAGAATTAACAAAGTCAAAAATTTTTACAAAAAGAGAGATATTTAAACTTCAATTAAACAGGATCAAATGATGAAGAAATCATCTCATCCAACCGTAAACAGCCAAAATTCTATAAAGTGATTGAGGAAAATGAAGGGTAATCATAATTGCAAAGCATTAATAAAGAGGACATCTATCTTTAGGAATAGACACCTCAACTTTTAAACAAATCTGGAAATAGAATGAAGCAGCCCATTGACACAATTTAAGCACATACATACCTGACTATCAATTAGGAAAACCTCTCTGAATAAATTAAAAGAAGGAGAGAGATGTATCTCGGCCGCACAGTTGTTAACATTCCTCAAGCGAATGAGTTAACTCTTACTGAACCTTTTTAAAGGAATTAAAATCAAATTAATCCTCTGGATAAATCGAAAGTCCATGAGTAAACATAAAATCAAAGATTATCCAATTCTCGTAGTTAAAGAAGTGAATCGAAATAAAAAGATAAAGCATCGAAATCATCTCATTCATAGAGCAAAATAATGCAAAAAAAGCTATCTCCTTCAATTATAGATAAACACCCATAATTCGAACCAGATTTAAACAGCCTACCTAAAAAGATAGAAAAGATAGTGCTCAGCTTCAAAAATCCAGTTAATGCCAAACGAAGTAGTCATCGATCGAGAAAATAGACCATCAACCAAAATTAGGAATAGTTAACCAATATATAGATGATAATATCAGAAAATCCTAATAAAATTCCTCAAACCATATCTACCAAATTGTAAAAAGACTTAGGCCTTGAATACCTTTCCCGACGCAAGAAAGTTGGTTGTAAAACTAGGTCAGTAACTAAAACAAATCGAACATCGATGGGTGCTGTTTAGGAAATGACAGATCACAAGACATACATGAACAACAAAAGCAGATATCGAGGCAAGGATAGTAAATAAGCAAGCTTATTGATTACAAAAATAAAGGCAGTTTTATATACCAACCACCATCGACGAGCATCCAAGATATGTGTTGTTTAACTTTAGAATAGAAGATTCAAAACCCACATCGAGTCAACCAATGGCAGCGTTATCGAATGGCTCACTAAATTCAGTTTGGAACAGTTGAGCCAAGACTAAGATATCTATTACCGAATTATATCTTTGGATGGGGATAAGGAAATAGAGTAGGGCATATCAGTGATGAAGGGTAGCGACATTTTATCTCAAAATAATAGAGTGGTTAAATCATACCTTTATTGTGATGAGTTGGCAGTGGGATATATCGAGGTGGAACTGTAAAAAGTGTTGCCCAGGCAGTAGGTTAGAAATACTGTGAGTTTGCCTGAAATTAAGAAGAAGAATAACACATCTTTCGATGATCGATCCGATAAAAACACATCCTCCAAAAGCAAAAAGTCAATCATTTACATGACCAAATTTTCAAACTTCAATCCTCATGGATATTCAGAACTGCAAAAATAACGAATAAAAGTGGCCTAAAAAGACAGAAGTACCCTCTCCAAACTCAAAGAGAAAAAGATGAAATTGCGTGCCAAAATCAAATGATAAATTTTATCTTATTCTACCTTATTGCCACCATTCATATCTTTACGATAACAATTTACAAAAACAGTGGGCTCAATCACATATACGAATTAAGCTCATCCTGTATTTTCTCGATCTGCTCAAAGAATTTGGCCATGCCACCCTTCCCGAATAGCATCTTGTACTCCTACTATTTGGATCCATCCGAACAGGTCGTTTTCATTTAGAAGTGTACATTTCTCGCATCGGTGTTGTAAACTAAATCCTTTGGTAGATCCTGTGATGGATTTTTTACTGCTGGATTAGAGGGAGATTGTACCTTGAACTGGGAGGTAAGATTCTGCAACCGGGATGGTTAATTTGATGTCGGTGCTCAGCGCGAAGCAACTTGTACCGATTAATTATTTGGTGCTACTCATTAATTATATAATTAAATATAACATATGGATGAAGAAATCAATCGCTTTGTCGAGCAGCCATAAACCGAAGGATTTCAACCAAAAGCTCGGCCTAACAGAAGAGAGATGCCTGTCTATTGGCCCGCTTAACTTGTTCCTCACACATCAATTTCCTATTGTCAGCTAATCCAAGGTGTTTTCGCAGTGTTATTGATATCGTGTATTGGCTATGTGATATTCGGTTTGAAATGAGTTGGCATGATGATTTGAAAATTAGAATAGATAGATATGAATTCATTGACTGTGCATTACAAGATAAGGAATAAGATTATGAGTGATAAAACTATGATTATGTTTATCATGAATTTTTAGGCCAAAACAGTATAAAATTAGAGGGAAAGAGGATTAATTAAATTAAAGCAATTATTAGGGAGTGGAACCTTTTTTATTAAAAAGGTGAAAATTCAAGTTATTGACCCTGTTGAGGCTACTCAGTCTAAGTGTCATATATTCATTTTATTCCTGTATTTTCCTGAAGATCAAAGGGTTCTCCATAGATATTCCCATCTAAAAATATGTGCCAAAATCTATATGTAGCTAAAAATCAAAATGAATTGGTTCCAAATTATTGATTCCTTGCAATAAATTTCAAGGGTAATATTGCAAACTGATTCAATCAATATCTTCATTTGCGAGATAAGAAATTAATATCACATCGGCAATATCACCAATTATTGAATTTAACTCACAATAAATTTACTGGCTATATTTATCTGCGAATTGCCAGCCTGCAAAAATGTAAATTTATCAAAGGACTACACTTCATATCAATAGCTGCTTTGCTATAACGTGACTGAACTTGACCTGATTTAACGCCGATCTTTTCTTCAACTGTAGTGATCTTTTATTTTACTGATCTGGATCATATATTAATTATTCAATAAACGATGTAAGATACATTCTTGCACTTTGGCAAAGAGATATTCGTCTCTATCAAGAAGGAAAACATTAACAACTACTATGAAGTAGCAGCTAAAGTATGTATGAACCTATACAGGAATTGGGTAAAGGAGCCTTCGGAACCGTTTATAAAGGCAGAATCAAAGGCACTGAAGGACCATGGAGAGCCATTAAGAAGATACCAAGAGCAGCCATTAAAGACCCCACCATGCTTATGAACTAACTAGAGATCTCTATGCAGCTTGATAACCCTAATATCATCAAACTCTACGAAATATATGAGCACAATCAAGCAGTTTATATGGTCTCTGAGTACTTATGCTTTCATTCAGCCTCTGCGAAGGTGGAGAACTCTTTGATAGATTGGATCAAAAAGGTTGTCTAAGTGAAACCGATGCTCGTATTATTTTCCGGCAAATGTTGTAGGCGATCAACTATATGCATCTCAACAAAATTGCTCATCGTGACCTTAAACCCGAGAACTTCCTCTTCTTGAAACAAGATTCTAACAATATTAAACTGATTGACTTCGGATTAGCCAAAAAATGGGAAGTGAGTTTGAGCAAATAGTTGAAAGCTAAGGGAGATAAAAAGATTGTTGGAACAGTATTTTTTGATTTATAAAGTCTTACTACCTCGCTCCAGAAATATTGGATCATGATTATGATGAACGTTGTGATATATGGTCACTGGGAGTCATACTGTACATCCTCATCACAGCAGCTCCCCCCTTTGATGGAGGAAATGACAAGGAGATTCTACAAACGGTCAAAAGTATGAAATATTCCTTGAGCAGTATTATTACTCTAACACAGTCCCTTAATTTAATGGAGTTAGTAAATAAGTCAAGGATCTCATCTTCAAAATTCTACAGCCTCGTGACAAACGTATCAGTATTAAAGACATATTCACTCATCCTTGGTTGAAAGTAGACCTACCAAAAGTCTCTTTAAAGATTAGCTTCAGAAAAATGCATGAGTTCAGTAAATTCTCAAAGGTAAATATTGTCAAATACAGCTTAAAAAATTGACTGCTACTTTTGTTGCTTCGCAAATGTCAGAAAAGGAGGTTGAAAAATTGGGACAGCTCTTTCGAAAGATCGATATTAATCATGACGGATACATCTCGATCGAAGAGTTAAAGACTGCTCTTGCGGAGGAGAGTGCACTTATAGAAATGAAAGAGTTAAAATATCTAATGGACTCCATCGACATTGATGGCAATGGCAGGTTAAACTACACTGAATTTTTGGCATCATCCCTCTCCAAAGAGGAATTGTTTACTTCTTCCAATTTGCTAAAGATGTTCAAGTTGTTAGACAAGGACGGTAACGGATAAATTGACCAGTTTTAATTGCGAAAACTATTTGAGGACAACTAAGTTAGTCAGATGAACGGTAGGACCATCGAATAGATCATTGCCACCTGCGACAAGGATAAGAGTGGTACTATCGACTTTGAAGAGTTCAAATTGGCGATAACACAATGATTAGCTGACATCCAATTGGTATAATGAAATATAGACATCGTTACATCAAGAATGATATCACTCGATAATGGCCACTGAGTCCTAGTTGTAGTTGACAGAAGCACAGAAGTAGAGTTTATCCTTTTTTTCACTTTTGTATTTTAGAACGAAGGGGGCTGACGATTAGTCATTGCGAATGTAGGTCAATTAGCTGGTTGAGGGGTTCACAGTCAAAGTTACAGTGTCACCCTCGTTGTAGGACCAGGAAGTGTATTGTTAGTTAGTGGCAGAGTCATCAGTCCAACTATAGCCATCATATGAAGTTTGAAACGTGCCATGTTACAAGCCAGACTCAAACTTAAACGAATTATGTTCTACTGTACTCCTAATGGCTATGCCTACAGCCACCCATCCTTTAATTCCCTCCATCCTAAACTTAATAGTCTTTTTTTTATGACCGATACTGGGTTATATTAAAGCAAGTAGGGTAAACTCGTTATCGGGTAGATCGATAATCTTAATCTTTTTGGAATCGACTAGTTTTAACGAATAATGAAGGAGGGTTGATGAAAATCGAAAGTGCTTACTGTATTCGACGGTAGGATTGAACAGTTCTAAGATGTTTTACTAATCTAGGGTCGATTTGTTATGAACTATAGCTTTCTCTTTCATCTCTTTGTAGATTTAGCTCACCTATGTTTTTATTTGAAGGATTATCGACTTTCCTGAAAGTTTATCCTCCGATGATAGATTGGCGTACTCTTCATATGAACAGCATAATTGTTGGAAGGAGGAGACGTAATCCACCAGTCGTTTTATCAGACTAATAGTTTGTGTTTGTTTTTTACTAGTCTTTGACTGGCAATTGATCTCGTTTAAGGAGGATATTATTACATAAAACTATTGGAAATAGCGTCCATTAAGCAAATCTCGTATTTTTTGAAAGAAATTGGTGATGGAAGCCTGTAGGATTATTTCGAACGATTTACAGTGATTCTTAGCCAGCATGTGAATGAGGTTGACGTGGTGATCAACGAAAGCGCAGGTGGGTAGTGAGGTTAGTAAGGTGTTACAGGTTTGATGAATTTGCACTACTGCATACTTAAGAGGAGTTGAAGCTGATTAATTCTTAGTCTCGATTTGCAGGATATTATCGCCGACACAACTGGCGCAAATCAATCTTCTGTTCTCAGATTCATCATTGGTTATTATCAGATTGGCTACCTATTCTGGATGATGTGTGCAGTAGTAAGTGTGTTTGAAGAACTCACTGATTAATTTCTGCCGAATATCTTCGTTCATTATTATCTGCAAGAGTATCATTTCATTAATCAGTCAATTTAAAGCAATAAAAATAATTCTGGAGAGCAACTACCTAATTGAGCTGATCATATGTATTGGTAGTGATGTTTTATAAGATGCATGGCACGTGTTATAAATTATTGGTAATATGAATAACGATGTGAACGAGATGTATCTCGAGGTCAAGAAGTGGAACACGCTCTATCCCATCTACTTTGATAAATCTAAATCCATCGCAAAAGGTCAAACATTGTCTATTCAGGGCGTAAACTACCAAAGGAAATGTGTATTGACCATCCAAATTTGGAGGAATTGATAAAAGCTGCCTGCATGTGTCAGCTCCAGCCCTATGTCGAGCCTCAAAAAGCCTACTCCCGCGATTACTTGCAGTTAGGCAGAATAAAAGTAAAGCTGTTCGCCTAAAACGGTACCCCTATTCACAAGAACATCCCCACTAGTACCAGGTTCTCCATTCAGAAAAGTAGATGATGTTTCAGATCGCTAAAGGATTAGGCCTACTCCGTCAAAAATGATGATTAGATGAGTTAACACCTTGATTGATAAGACGTATCATGATTTAAACGTGGATTAATTTGAATGTGTGGAATTTCAGCGATCTACATTCTTGACAAGAAGGGACGCGTGCTGATCTCACGACACTTTCGACCTGATCTACCCACCAATATCTACGACGTCTTCAATAAGAAGATACTGGAGTATGACGAGTACACTCTCAAGTTGACTCTATTTTATCTAGACCACTCATCAAGGACAAGGACAACAACCTTTTCTACTTCCACAAACACAACGACCTCAACATAGTGGCCATCTCCAGGAAAAATAACAACGCAGTTATGGTGTTTACTTTCTTGCACACTTTTGTTAATGTCTTGGAAAGTTACTTCAAGGACGTGCAGGAGTAATCCATCCGAGATAACTTTGTAGTTGTCTACGAACTACTCGACGAAATGATGGATAACGGCTACCCACAAACAACCGAGATCAAACTCCTCAAAGGTTTCATTAAAACGTAGTCTTATGAACTCACCAATCCTTTCTCCAAAAAGACACAACTTGCCAATTCAATCTAAGCTGCCAGACAAGTATCAAACGTAGTTTCCTGGCGTCAATAGGGCATCAAATATTCAAAAAATGAGTTTTTCTTGGACGTGGTTTAAAAATTATCCATGTTGATAGGCCCCTCGAACAACATCATTAAATCATAAATTATCGGAGTGGTGAATGCCGATTGTCAGCTTTCGGGAATGCCTGATCTCAAGCTTGGACTCAATGATAAGGCTTACTATTAAGCTCAAGGCAGGACATCCAAAAACAAAGCAGTGGAGTTCAATGATATCAAGTTTCATCAATGCGTTCGACTTGGCAGATTCGAAAATGAACGACTAGTCACTTTCATTCCACCTGATGGCAAGTTTGAACTCATGAGCTATCGTTTGGATATCAGAGTCAAACCATTGTTCTCAGTCGATGTGATAGTTGAAACTCCCTCCAACACCAAAATAAGTTTCGTGGTGAAAGTGAAGAGTAACTATAAGGAAAAGAGTATTGCTAATAATGTTGACATCCTCGTCCCCGTACCTTAAGATGTTGAGGGTCCCAATTTCCATTCTGCCACAGGAAGTGCTGTATACGTCCCCGAACATAACGCTTTAAAATGGACCATCAAGCAGTTCGCTGGCCATAAGTATGTTAGTTCCTATATAGGTAATACATCCTGAGTGCTGACTTTAAATTGCCAACAATCGAATCTCCTAAGCGACAGCTCTACAAGAAGCAGCCAATAAGCATTAATTTCGAGATACCTTTCTTCACTGTTTCAGGATTCCAGGTTCGTTACCTTAAGATCGTGGACCGTAGTGGATACAAGGCATCTCCGTGGGTGAAATACCTGACCAAGAATGGCGAGTACCAGTTGCGAATGAATTGATACTGTTCTCATCAACTTGAGATTGATTGACTGGAATATAATTTAATTGATAGATGAGCTTTATCTCAGAATATTTCACGCCCTTCCTTGACTACTACCACCGCCTCATCGATGGCAGATACCTTGCACATCAACTGCAGTTTAAAGGTAGTGCTGGGGAGGTTGGTGGAGATTATGTCAATAAAGTCGATAGAGCAAACAGGAAATCGGTATAATCCAAGTATTCTCAAAGATATTTACAGGTATGAGGAAGTTTTGGGAAGAGTTAAAGAACCAACTCTCGCAGGATTTGTCGAGGATAACATACCACGACTGCTTCTTAACCGTAACAGAAATAATATCATAGCTTTTGACAGGCTCATCGCTGCCTTCCAAGCCTATCCCACACTCAAAGCTCGATTCACCCAACCTGGAACCTTCAGTCATACCTTTACCTAAATTATGAACGAGGGAGTTTTTTTGGGTGCATTCAAAGGTGTTGTTTTTAACTTCGCTCAACTCGCCCTTGTTCTTTACCCCGCCGTCTACTCTGCCAACAAAAGCTAGTCCAAATATGTGACCTTCCTCTCGACTTATACTTTCCTGGATGCTCTCTTCTACCCTCTCGATACTCTCAAGAACATCCTCTACGCTGATACATTGGCAAAATACAGTACTCAATCTTTTAATCAGATCTTAAGACTGTTGCTCATGCTCCCCTTTTACTTGATCTCTATCAAGGTATTGCTTTAAAATTGGCTTACAACGTGCCTGTACTGTCCGGAATTTACTGCACTTCACAAACAGGTTATGAGTACCAGGCTTTGGCTGCATGGGCTGTAGCCGCGCTGCTCTATCCTCTCAACACTGAAAAAGTACGAAGACAAGTGTCAGGAACTAGCATCTCGACTGTTACTGCCAAGACCGGAGCAATTTCTCACAGTTTATATCGAGGTGTAGTGCCCTACATTTTGTTGAATGCTGTAATCGGGTACAGTTTGAGACCCCTGTATAGCGAATCAAAGTTGGCCTAAATTGAGCAATAAGGGAAGAGTGAAATTAAAGCTTTGGGTTATATCTGATGAAATAGACCAATAGACTTAAAATTCATCTATAAAAATTGTCTTGAAATAAGTTTAATAGACTTGCTATAACACAGATCATCCTTATAAATATCATGTCTGATTATCAAATATCATACTCATTTTTTTAACATCCTTCATCACCTTCTTGTTCCATAAATCACGCTGCATGCGTTGGCCCAGTCTATATAACTCCCTCTGATTGTCCGTATCAAACAGTTAATCGGCCTGTCGATATTCTCGATCATAATCTTCTAAAATCTGTTCGAGTTCACCCACATTAATATTATACTTCAGCATCAATTTTATCAACTCCTCCTCACAAATAGTATTATCTGTTGAAGTCTTGATAGTGTCTGATATCTGCAAACTATCTGCTACTTTATCAATGCAATTACTCTTGGAGTTGTCAATCAACATCTACTCCTCCTCTTACTAATTTTTTAGTGAAGACTCCTTGTTTATCGAGAAGTGGTTGGAAAGAGTCTCAGATTTGAAAATTGGCTATAAACCTTGCTGGAAACTTAGAGGCATGGATGATTGAGAGTTAAGATCATAGCTAGAAATCTCGTCCCTATACTAGGTTAATTTATCAGTTCTGCGGTCATAATCATCGAAACAAGTACATTTTTAGCAGTTGCTTACCCGATTGAATTTTTTGTCTTTTATTTCATCCTCCAACTCCTCAATTCTGTCCTTCAAAGAATTGATCTATTGTTAGTCCTTTTGTTCCTGCCGGCAGAGCAGTTATTTATAAAAATTGCGTTCTTGCCGTAGTTTGTCTATCTTATTGGAATATATGTGCAGTATGTTTTTTATTTATTCTCTGCAGAATTATGAGCAGTCCAATTATGCAGTGAGGTCGTTGATATTCTATTAAGCATCTCCGATGAGCTTGATGGTGATTTAATTAACGGGATTATGGTATTTAGGGTGGGGGATTATACCACGGGCTGTTTACTTCTGGGAAGAGCAGAGAAGATTGTGTCTGTTATCGAATGGGCGGCGCTATTTGAGCATTATAACTATAATTTTAGTATTAAATTATATGGGCAGGTAGTTATATGCGAATAGAGGAGGCCTTACATGAAGGGGGAAGGCAGAAAGCATGAGGAAGGGATAGTTATTTTGCCTTTAGGAAATGCTTAGATGTTAGAATAATAAAGAAAATATTTAAACGAGGAAAGATAACCAGTAAATGGGTAATTGAAATCAATTGTTTGAGGCAGGATCAAAACAATTTTGGACCTCTTCTAGAATTTTAAAGGCGAATATCTCTGCATTTGGCCAGCCGTTGGTCATAGATTTTATCTCTTTCTTTTGCAGCTCGCTCAATTTTGCCTTCTTATAAAGAAAGATGGCCCATACACTTCCATAGAAGAGTTCCTCGGCTGAGTAACCGCAAGCCTCAGGTATTGCTACTGCCAGGCTGAGAACATTCACAAGAGCATCTTGCATGTTCGGCAGCCAAGGAAACCTTTCATAAAAAATAGAACAGTAGTCATAGGGAGTGATTAATTTATCCTTCAGCTTGAGAATGGTCAATATCTTTGTTTCAAGAGCAAGATATTTTTCTTCAGACAAAGGTATATGATATTCATTCAATAGATATGAGGGAGTAAGTTTTTCTGAAATTTATTGAGATTAGTTAAACTGAGTCAAAAGAAGTCTACCTTAATGGCCAGGCTGAGGCAGGTGATGGCAACCGTCGAAAGATCCTAAAATTTACCCTTCTCACAAGAGTGGATAGTCTCATCAAAATATGTTCGAGCAAGGTATCTGGTGCTCTATCTCACATCAAAGTCATCACACATCTACCATAAGGCTAAAAACAAAAAAAGAAAGGGAGGCAGAGCCACCCTCTTAAATAATTATACCTGCAGCATTCCGTAAATCAAATTTGCATAAGGTGTCAGTCCGATTTTGAGGATCATCTCATTAACTGAGATCCGAGTCTGAGTAGGGGAAGGTTTTTACCTTTTATGCTTGGTGATTTGACGCATTCTGCTTGATATTGATTCTACTTATCATAATCTATTATACATGATAGCGGAATTTAATTTTGAGTTATAACACACTCGACGATTTCAATGCGCGCCAAAGTTTGGTTAAATATTTTTTCACTTGTCGTTGGCTGAATGAGAGATGGAAAGGACTTGCCAATTATAGAATTGTTGATCATTTTGGCAATATGTTTAAATTAAGGGTGAGAATATGAGGGGCAGATCAATACAACTGATCTTTTGTGGTTGTAGACTCATCCAAAATAAAGAATTAAATCCTTTTCTGGAAGTTCATTTCATTAATATCAGAATAAAAATGTTTTAAAGAATAGAAATCAATCGAATCAAAACAACAATAACGACTTAGCATGGATAGGATATTTTTTCTGAGCTTATCATCATACAGGGACTATATTTGTACATCTCTTAATAAGAAAGATGTTGAATTTATAAGAGCCCATTTTCGATATATTTGAAATTAAATGCTTAGGCGAGTTATAATCCGAGCAGCTTAAAGCCAAACGAAATTATGATGCTTGTGAGATTCATCACTCTTTAAAAGCAGACGAATCCCTTATTCTAATCAACCATCGGCTGCCTGATGATGGAATATATTTTATGGAGAATAAGCAAACTGCAGGCCAATATCTGATTAACTGCTCACTTCTCGAGGGCTGAAACGAAAAGACTTCAAAATAAGCTGACTGAATGTAGATTTAAGTCATTTCTTCTTTTGCAAGCAATCAATACTGAGAAGTTGATTGCTTTGAAAATTGGGGAAATATCTTGCGACTTAATCATAAACGAATCAAACTCAAAAATATGAAGTCAATAATGTCAAATAATGGGAATATAGGTAGATCATTTTTTATAAGCTAGACAAGCTTAATTGCCCTTGCCAATTGCCATTGATCTTTTAGATGGATTGATATCTAATTTGGATTTTATGATCTCATTATAATTGCTTAAAATAAGTATAATTGATCAATTTTTTATTATCTTTAAACATATTTGCTACCCTCCAACAGGAATATGAAAGTTACATCCAAAATTATTTAATACAAACGTTTTGTACCTTTTTTAGTTTATCCACAGATTCATGTATCCTTGAATTTATATGAGGCAACGCAATAGCCCCAATTGATATAAAACACAACACTTGAAGAGGTGCTACAAATCATCACATATATATCCAGAAGTTTTAAATAAATCAGTCCGCTCTTAAACACTTCACCATGTTCCTAAAACATATCAAACATCCTTCGGGTCTGTTCCACATCGCAAACTTATAGTCTTCCCATGAGACAAACATCAATGATATTATTTGATATTCAAAATACTTTTCTGTGGAGATTTATAAATTTTGAAAAATTCTTCTTCTTATGTGTGAGGTGGAAACGTCAAAAATGAAAAATGAAAAGAAAATCAATACTGTAATGCAGAATTGGTGGATTGCTTCAAATTAAGAGAGTCTAAAGTGTTTTCTGAAACAATCTTCTCAAAATAATTACAATCAATATACGTCTAAAACTTACTAAAGCCCATTTTCCAATCAAATTATCCAATTTATCAAACCATTTTGCTAATAATTTATAATTAAATCTGCCAGCCCTCTTACAACTCTTTAAATATATATTTATCTCAATATTAAAATTTCCAATTTTTTTCCCCAGAAAAATTTAAAACAAGACAATGTTGATCATCCTCTGGCTTCTAACCTATTTTTCACTCATTTCCTTGAGTCTCGGATTCTAAAATTCTATTTCGCCGGTAATTGTGAAAATTCAACTTTATTTCATAATTTTAATTATTTTATGATCAAAACTCAATTGACTGAAATTGATTTTACTTCATCCCTCAATTTAAAAGGATCTCTACCCACGAACTAATCATCAGTTTCAGATCAGGAGACTGGAAAGTGTGGTATCAAAGCACATCAATGCTTGGATCCTGAAAATATTTTTTAAGATCAAAATGAATGCACAGGTCTAAGGATCATCAAATGGCTATAAAATAAAGGAATTTGCTCAGGATTTCCCTAAGATCTGCTGAATGGTTACAAAGATGAGCAAAAAAAGGAAACAACCCAAAAAGTGGGACGAAAAGCGATGTCAAATCTCGTCATTGGCTCTTCTCTGATCACAAGAAGATCCAAAAAAAGTGCAGAAGTAACTGCATGAACTGATATTGACTCTTTTTTTTCGTTAATTAATATTTTAAATGACCGGTGGGATGTTTTGGATTGATTAACTTAAATTCTTAAGTTAAAAATCATTGAAATTATAGATGCAATTTTATTCATTTTTTTGTAGAGAGATGGGGTGGAGGAAAGGAAAAAGCGGAACAAGTTGATAAAAATAGGAAAGCGGCGCTTTAAATTTGATTTGATGGTAATAAACGACTAATTATTTTAAACAAGCTATCAAACGTTCCTTGGGTGCTTCTACTCTATGAATTACTTTGAAATAAGTAAATTATTAATAAAATTTCAACGATTGTAAGTTATGTTTAGGCTCTTCTTCCAAATTGACAAACAATTAATAAAAATTAGGAAGGATTCTGAGAACTTCTAAGCCAATAATTAAAGATCAGTTGTATTCAATTTGGGTTCTGAGGCAGGATTAAAAGAATACTTATTCTATTGAAATTTTCGCACGATAATGTTATTATAGAATTTAATTTTAAATAGTGCTACTCATGGACTATATAACAGAGTAATTAAAATTTCTCCTTATATTGACAACATCGATGACTATTAGTAAAATCCTATTGATTAGCTAGGTTAACTTGACGCTGGAGGCATTTATAATTCATTCAGATACGATCAACTTGTCTTATCTGCTATCTCCATGCAAAAGATGCTTAAGCTGTTTGATGCTTTGCGCACTTTTATTGATTTTTAAGTCGAATGATCTCAGTTTATAACTTTGTATCTAGCAACTGATATTTCTTTGAAGCTGGTTTTCATGAAAGAATTTTCCAAAATTTATTTTTACTCTTTCAATTTTTATACAGGTTTTGATTTACCTCGAGATAATTTTTGCGAACAGCTCATAATATTTTGTTCTTCTTAATAATACAGTCAAGGGAAATACATTTTGTTGCGATAACAATTCTTATCAACGAATCTTATTGCATATTTTGTCAATGTATTGAAAGTTTCTGGTGAATTCCTATCACTTTTAAGACTTATCGTTAGCAATTTGATTTTTATCTTATAAATTAAACAAATCATGAATTTGAGCTTTATTCCAAGTCAAATAACTATATATTTAAAATTGTATTGATTTAAAATCATACGTTTTGATTTCAGTTCATCTATTCAATCATCCTCCTATTCAGCGTTAATGTTAAATCTACAATATCTTTTTCACAGCATGTCATTCTTTCATTTTGTACTGCAAACATTGTTTATTTATGTTTCTATTTTTGTTTGTTATTTTTCATCTCCACTAATCACTCGTTATTTTGATATCATCTTAGACAATGCGCCAGTTGTAAAACGCTATCGTTAAGGAAACTTGAGTCACGATGACCTTATTTCTCTCCAAGTCGATTAAGCTGGCGTTTTTATAGTTTTTTTAAAAAGAATTGTATTCTGTCGGGCCTAAAATCTTCCGAGAGGGATCAAAAGACATAAAGAAGAAATTGCAATTGAAAGGAAACTGTTTTTGATTTTTATAGAACTTGCTAAAGTGGTGATAGGATTGGGTTGGGAAGACGAAGAGCTCAAATTCGGTGGCCAAAAACATCTCCAATCTCTAAATGCCCAAATCTATCCGCATGATTTTTTCGCTGGGGTGTTTGAGCTCCGTATTCTCCTGCTGCCATGACTGAAAATAAAATATCCTAATAGAGATAAAAATACAAATAAAAAGCTTGTAACCTTTCGTAATCAACTAATTTTTTTATTTCAACAAATGGGGAAGATATTGAATGATTAGTGTGATAGTGCAAGAGATGGACCAACTGCTCTTTTAAATAATAAAGATATGCTCCAATAAAACATGATTGATGCATTCTATTGCAAGTAAATATTTTCTTTTTTAAAAAATGAGTATGAAGAATCATAAAAATGGTTAATTCTATTAATTTTTAAATGCATTTACTAATAATAATTATTTATTATTTATCATGATTAGCATTTGATGTATCCCTTTTTACTCTTAAAACAAAATAACAAGGAGAAGAGATTAGACAAAATTTAAATAATTTTAAGCAAATGAAAGTTACAAAATAATACACCAAGCCGTATATTGATTGGGCAAGATAATAACAATTGGTAGGATTATCTCTTATTATATGATCTTAATTAAAATATCATGATTTAATGAGTCACGTTAAAAGAATATCCATCAGATGATTCTTCCTATACAAATATCGCAGACCGTATCTTCTTAATGTATTTTTCTAATAAATCTCAAACCTAGTTTTTTGCATTTTTGATAGCAGACATTACAATAAAGTACAATGTTATTAACTTCAGCTCGGCAAGTAGGACAAGTAGGACACTTGTTGTACCATTCTTCTATGCATATGCTGTGAAATCCATGCCCGCCCTCAGTCTTAACATTTAATTATTTGCTTAAACAAATGTTGCAAATTTACCAATGACGGAATTATATATTGAATTATATATTTTACCACTTTTTATTGCTTACTGGAGGCTCCTTATAAATATTAATCTCTGTAGCTCCAACATAATTATTATTTGATGGCTGTGAATTCTAACAGTATTCACAACAACAGCAACAGTTTCTACAATAACTCCATATAATACAGAAAATGACGCACGGACCAACAAGAGAGGCCACAATGATAGCTACAAGAATTCCAGGATCTAAGGGAGGATCACAAGATGTTCCATCGCTTGAAAGAGAATATGCTGAGGAACAAACATCGCATAAGCCATCATAAGAGCATAAATTACAGTTATAAATGCAAGCAAAACATAACTGATGAAGTAAAGTTAATAATAAAGTAGGATCATCATGAAATTGTATTAAATATTATGGATTTCTTATTCATAATATAAAATCTAAAAAAAGTCTATTACGTTATGAAATATTTATTTATATAAAAATGTTTTCTATGATGATTAATTTTATGCTAAATAAATTTAGATCTACCTCTTGCTTTTTGCTGAAAAAATGGTCTTATATTAAATAAATAAGCAAAGATACACTTAATCGTAATATTCATATCTGGCTTATTTTTACGACTTTCCTCATTTAAATAACAAACATTTTAATTCGTCTAGTCATTAGGAAGGAAGATAGCATCATATCAAAATACTCTTAATGCAATCCAGCAAATAAATATATAGAAAACTCATAAATAAACCTTAAAAGAACTTAAGGAAAGGGGAATATTAGACTCTAATATCACATTAGATCGGAGCTGATGCAATTGTATTTTTTACTTTAATAAATCTAATGACAATTCTATAAATCTTCGCAAGATCAAGGGCCAAAATGAAATCATTACAATCAAAACAAGGGCAAAATACATTTAGCTTTTCTTTTTTTTCCGTATAAAATTATACGGGAAAAATGCGGTTGAAGCCCAGTCGATGCAGTGATATTCCCTCGATTCGCATGATAACACATCAGAGCAATAATATTCCAAAAAAGAAATTCCTTTCCCCGCAAGAAAACTAATAGAGCTAAGTTAAGAGTAACCCTTTTGAGAAACCGCATACTATTAGTATTAATAATTTAAGAGAATTTTTTCTTCCTATATAAAATATTCTATCAAACTTTAAGATTTTTTTTTAGTTAATCCTTATTAAATTAACCAAGTGAAAAAAGGAAGAAAGATTTAAACAGAGAAAAAATTATTAAAAGTGTGAGCTATAAAATATTATTCTATAATCTAATCGTTTAGCAGTCGTTACATTTATATTTTAAATCTAAGAGTTGTTGATTAAATATATAAAACCATATTGCATGACCCAAATTTATAAAGCCCTTGAAATGGTCAATAACAAAGGAAGATATCAAATCATCATGTATGTTTTATCTCTCCTCATATTTTTCTAACTAGGACTAATGCTGCTAGGCTCTTCATTTATCTTTATGAATCCGACCTTCAACTGCCCTGGACTGGATAACCCCACATAAGACGAGGCCTGCCCTATCATCGATCAATGCACAATGAGTAATTGATTCTCAATTTAGTCAATCAATTCACAATCACGTCTCACGCCAAACTCATCTGCGATCGTAAGATCTACCGCAACATCATTCAATCAGCACTATATATCGGTTCTGTTGTAGGGTTGCTCGTGATTAAACCCTTTTCCTAGATATTAGGCCGTAAGTATATTCTGATTCTCTCTCAAGGAATTCTGATTTTTGGTCTGACTCGTATAATTGTTATTAGTTAGTCATAATCACTGGAACTTATACCTTAACACTAGAACTCATTGCAATTGGGCAAGTCTTTCTGGGCGCAGGATGCTATGCAGAGATGATTTCGGTTAATGTGCTGATAACTGACTTTTTTTAAGTTAAATTCAAGCAAAAAGGCTTTGTGATCCTATGCGGTATGTGGGCTCTAGCTGAGATGGTGATTTCTGCTTTATTCTTTTGGTACAATATGTGGTATAACTATTTAGTGATAATTTTGCTTATTCCTTGCATTATAATTATGGTCTTTGGAATGTTTTTTCTGGTCTAAAGTCCTTATTTTTTCATTGAGAATAACAGCAATGTATAAGGAGCATTAGACAGCCTCCGAAAAATATCAAAGTTTAATAACTTTGGCATTGATAAGTTTAAATAAATTTAATAACTTCTCAAAGAAGCTTTGGCAGATATAAAGGAGAAACATCAGAATCTTGGACACAAATCATCTCGTTTTGCTATCTTTAAGCACAAGAAATATTTGAAGATACTTCTCATGATAGCAGTGTTGTAGATTGGAGCCAATGCTTACTACTATGGTGTGCAGTTTTCACTTGGGCAAGTCGGCACAAATTATGGCTATAATATTCTTTTCACTGGTTGTATTGAGGCAGCGTCCTTTTTCTCCTCTGGTAAGCAATTACTCACTCAGGTTTTTTCATCACAAAAATGCCTAGAAAATTAGGGATGGCTACTTTTAATCTCATTTCTATTTGTGTGGGCATGCTTTTCTTCATTTCTTTTGGTTAAATAGGTTAGACTGTTCTTCTTGGCTGCTGTCGTTTTGTTAATTGTATGTTTTGCGTTATTCAGGTTACATATTTGCCATTCTCCCACAAATATCCAACTAAGCCTTTCCTCAAAGATTTAGATCGATTGCTTGGGGCTATATTGAATGTATAAGTCAGATCGGAAATTTTATTACTCCTTTTATTGTTACTGCCGCTTATAACTCAGGAATAAACCCAATGATTGTGATTAGCTTTATGATTGCAGTGACAGGTAACATTCCAATGCTGTTCCTTCGAGAGACTCTAATTGTAAGTGAAGATAAGCATGAGGAATAACACTTAAAATCGAGTCTAATGACAGACAATAACAGTCAAATAAATTAAAAACAAATAACTAAACCATGATTTGTATATTATTATTAACCTACAAGATAAGGCTAAAATATTTATCAACATCTATAAAGATTACATTAAGGTTTATCTTTCAAAGATCAAATTTCAAATTGAATAACCAGAAACAATCCTTATTTATGTTATAAGATAAGACTCTTACCTTTTGAAAACAATAAAAGATTCGTCACGCAAGCCTTTCATATTATTTGAAGATACAAGATAAAACATATATATGTTTATGGATAATTTCTATTAAATTGAGCAACATCCTACCTGCCATATCTTAATTAATATTCTCTTTCCTTCTACCCGTTATCGAATGTAAATACATACTATTATATTTATCGCGAAAAGTTAGCATAATCATCCTTGCATGATATCAAGCTCCTTTACGCCCTCGTTCACCTTGCAACTGAACACTCGAATCGCCCCCTTTCCCAATGCATTCATCTTTAGAGTACAATTTCCTCGTTCCTCCTCTCCTACTTCCAGAGTGGTCCCCTTTGGAGCAGCCACAATGATCATGGCCTTATTGGGTTCTTCCTTGGTCATGGATTTGCATATACTAACGCAATCTTCATGGGTAATGTAGTGATACTGTCTAAGTGTTTAATTATCCAAAAACTCCTCCTTGATCTGTCCATTAATATCAGCGATTTCCTGGTCGATTCGTCGTTCTTCAGCTGACAACTCCTCGATTTTCTTCCGCATTTCGAAGATCTCCCTCTCCACCTCGGGGTCTTAGTTTCCTCCTATCCACTTTATCGTGTTCTTTTGCATTTTTTAGACGTAATTGATACCCTCAAGAACATTAGTAATATCGTAGATTCTACGCTTTTGAACACCCAGCATATCCACTGCTTGATTAAGATCGATGGTCGAATCTTCGCTGTTTTTGATCAGTTCAATGAATTTTTTGGTGAGGACAGACAGCGAGTTGTCCTGCCGACCACGACCTGCATAGAAGATAAGTTACGGCTGGGCGTAGGTTCATCATCATCCTCTTCCTATTGTGCTCCTTCCTCTACTTTGACGGATGTCTTTGCGACGGTCTTCTGTCTTCTACTCATTGACACGATATAAACAATAGTGCGGTCGCTTTTAAAAATAACTGAGTAAACATAAGCAGCAAATTAGTTGCTGATTTGCACACTGCGCCTAAATTATCATTTTTGTTGTTGATATCCGTGGGTAGCGAACCACCACAATACTTTAGCAATTCTGTATTTATCGGGATTATTTGGGATATATCAACAGTTCTTGATAATCCAAAGGAATCTTGATAGTGGATATAATATATGAGTACGAAACAAATAGGGGGGTATACCATTTATCAAGAACAGTTGATAGGCAGCGGCTCATCAGGGAGGGTCTACCGAGGGGTGAAGGATTAAACCAAATAACTCCTGGCTATCAAGGTCATTTCCAAAGATCTGAGTAAGAGTTCTCTTACTAAGTTTACCAATCTCCCTACATGCAATCTGCTCTCTAGACGGAGATTAAGATACTGCGATCTGTAGTCTCTGAACACACTGTAGGGCTGTACGATATCAGATAAAGCCCCAATAACTACTACATTATAATGGAACTGTGCGACAGTGACCTCAGTCAACTCATTAAACAGGGGCAGCAATTACCTGAGGACGACTGCATTAAAATATTGGCACAGATATGCGAGGGATTCCTTGTGTTAGTCAAAGAAGGTATCATCCATCGGTATCAATCTTCTAATATAGAGATTTGAAACCATAGAACATAATGCGTAAAGGGAGCGTCTTCAAAATAGGTGATTTTGGGTTTTCCAAGCAGCTGTAGCTTGTCAATTCAAATAGTAAAGGTCTATTAATGCATTCATAAGTCGGTACTTGCCAGTATATGTCAATTGAACTGCTAAAGAAAATGCCCTACAGCTCAAAATGCGACATTTGGGCGTTGGGTTTAATCTTTTATCAGTTGCTGCATGGTGAGATGCCGTGGGTGGCGCATAGTGATTATGAACTTATAACTAAAATAGAAAGCATTCCTCTGACGATCAACCGTAAAGATTTGAGTCCTACAACTATGGATTTCCTTGAGCGTTGCCTAAAATTGAATGAGTGTGATCGTATCTTTTGGAATTAGGTCTTTGTGCATCCCATTTTTCAGGGTCGTTTCCTGTTGAAGTGTGACGAGAACAAGTAATTTTAAAACAAAATGAAAAGTATTATGACCAAACTGCGTGAATATTTTAACCGCAAACCAGAGAACATCATAAAATATTTTACATCGTCCACCCATTTATCGAAAGAGAAGCAGCTTAACTATGAACAGTATTTCTAATTATTGAGTGCTATCAATCCCACCATATCCCACAACGAGGCTAAATACATTTTCGCTCGAACAGATTTGGATTCTAGTGGCACCATTACTCTCAATTAGATTGGAAAGGTGCTCGAAACATACGGTATGAATGTTTAGAATATTGTTTCCTCTGGAAAACTTGGACTTAATGGGAAGATTATACAATAGAAGTTACTGAAGTTCTTCGTAAAGCTGAAAAAGTTAATTTATCGTAACAAGCTTTCCCTGCGTCGGGTGTTCAATGATTTCGACAAGGACAGCAAAAAGGGTAAGCTGAGCTTTGACGAGTTTAAACTCATGCTGCAGAAGATATCAAACGAAATTACTGCTTAGGAAGCCTTTTAAGCATTCAATTTTATTGATGAGGACGATTCCCGAACCATATAATTTGAAGAAATACTCAAACATTATGAACTCTTCAACAATTTAGCGAAGGAGGAGAGTAGTTGAAGCTATTTATGATCCAATATAACTCCTTGCCATATTCATTGGCTTCATATCACAAGAAATAATTATTATTTATCACAAAGAAGGACTGCCATTTTACTAATTATACCAATTTATTAACATTCAAACCGCAATATTTAAATTACATGTATCTTGCCAACAGCTTCATCAAATTCTCTCCTCAACCTGAACTGATGGAACTATAAACAGAGGAAGATATTAACGTTGCACTCGAATTCGAACTGTACCAATCACTTTATGTAGAAAACTCCTACAGATGTATGGACCCACCTTGGCGATTTACGCGCTTCCCAGCTTCAAAGATACTCTAAGTACAACATCAATTGACCTTAGTTTGGAACGGAATCATTTTTGTGCGAAATGGCTGCTACAAAGATGGTAAGTTCAAATTTAACCTTCACTTGCATGGATTTCCTAAACTGCAACCAAAATTATTTTTCACTTCCAATTTATACCACCCCTTGGTCGATGAGTACTCGGGATAATGTGACGTAACTACCCTCCTGACTGATCGCTGGAACTATGGAACTGACAATATGCTGTATAACTTGATGAGCGATCTTCAAAAAATGTTTATTGATAAAGAAAAACTCCTAAACAAATCTTCGTACAATCCACAAGGGGCTGAACTATTTGAACAGAATCCTCATTAATTTATCGTTAAAGTAATGAAAAGTGTAGGTCTATCTGCCGAAAATATCAATATAGACGATGAGGGGTGCAGTTTGAGGATAGAACCCGAAATTGAAAAAGAATAGATTCAGCAAATAAAAAAGGAGTTGGAGTTAATCACTAGTTTATAGACCTCAATCGATGACAAAATTTAGCTCTTCGTTAAGGCGTTATTGCCATGATTGCAATGAATGATTGTTTTTTAATGTTTAATCTTGGCAATTAAGACTGCACTTTGCTCTAAGATTGCCTGCTTATTTCATGATAATGCTGTTTATATAAAACCCAAATTGGGCACTATATAATAATAAGTCATGAGGTAGGCCCTTTCCAAAGAAAAGAAGTTTATGAGCTCAAAAAGCATCTATTTTCTACCCCTCATCAGGGATATCAAACTCAACATCGTTAAATCTAAAAATAGCGAGAAGACTACTCCCTTTCAGCATCGTTCCATCGAGGAAATCATCTAAAATAAACCCATGCTCACTGCAAAACCCGACTACTTCGGTTAAATTACCCTTCCAGTCAAAGATATAGGGGGCAGTGACAACCTCTATAACAAATACGAATACCTTCCTAAAATATATCTGAAAAAGAATCGAAAACCCTCGCAACTCTGTGAGTAAACCTTGCAAAAAACACTTCCTGCCAAATCCAAACTGTAGTCGTGTTTCGAAGGAAGTGTTCCAAGTGCAGAAGAGGGGATAGCACCCAACAAATAGAATATTTCCAATTTCAATAATTTCTTCTATAAGGATCATTTCAATCGAAGACTCGAGGCTGAAATTGATAAAATGTAATTTAAGCTTAACTACCATCACAGCGAAAAGATATTGATGTTGGCTCCCGGAGGGGAGGAGGAGATTGAGGAAGAGAGGGAGAAACCGAGGTTTAAGTATACTAAGCTAGATTTAACTGGGAAAGAAAATGAGATCAAATAAAAAGAACTGTAAAAAATACCATAGTTTTTAATGAGAATTCTCGATCCTCTGAAACCTGGTCCTATAAATTTCTGACTGTCCCATCCTCGAGTTTTAAATGATAATTATTCATGAAATAATATTGGTATTTTAAAACCTCAGAATAAAATACATAAATAACCCTATCAAAACAATAATCAATAGTAATTGAGTCCGAACATCATTTAAAGCAAAGCTCAAGTCGTTTGCCATTATCTTTTATTTTGATATCAAATTGTCGTATTATTTTCAAGCTGAGATATGAGCATCGACTACTCCATCTGCAAATTCGAGGCTAGGCTTTTTAAAGCACACTTTTTGCGCAAAAATGACTCCTTTTATCTTTACGTCTCGTCGGACAAGATAATTATAAACACTGAGCCCTATGCGAAGAAGCCATGGCTGGTTTTGTAGCTCCTTCCTACTACCCACGTAAAATGGCTTTGGTAAAACAAACGCAACCGCACTATCGAAAAGAACAAACTCAAGGGATTTATAATCGAAACTGAGGGTCATCTCTATTAATTTAATGGAGAAAAGATTGTACTTGACTAACTTAAATAAAATTTTAAGAGAATTGCTCTACAGTCTGATTTCTATGATTAATACGTCTTGGGTATGCGATGTTATAAGCAGGCAAGTACATTGATAAGGGAAACTATGCGCAAGTCTACGAATGTGTCAAAAAAGATACAGGAGAACGTAGAGCTGTAAAAATATTGTAGAAATAGCGTTTAAAAACAATGAAAAACGGTAAGGTAAACATTCCCTAAAGTAGTAATCGGTATTTAATTAGCTAAAAATCCTGCGTAGCCTGTAGCACAAAAATTTGATGCGTCTGTATGAGGTCTACGAGGACCGTAACAAATACTACTTCATCTTGGAGTTGTTGCAAGGAATAACTCTTTATAAGTAGATACAAAACAGGAAGAAAAAGAACCATCTCAAATCGTTTCAGATTCGGTCTATCATCCGACAGATTCTCGAGGGCATCAAATATTTTCAAGAGAAGAATATTATGCATAGGGATATCAAACCAGAAAATATATTGTTTCAGGATAAGGATTCGCTGGATAAGGACGGAGGAGTTGATGGACTTAAAATTGTCGATTACGGCTTGGCCACTTTTAGGGATGAAAAGATCATTATCTTTACTAAGTGCGGAACGCCGGGGTTTGTCGCCCCTGAAATCATCACTTACGATGAGAAGGAGGCCATTTACCAGCTAAATGTCGATACTTTCAGTGTGGGAGTCATTTTACACGTGCTGCTGGTTGGAGAGCAGTCCTTTGCGGGTAAGAGCAGAAATACTATCCTGAACAAAAATAAGGAATGCAAGTTGGACTATAAATCCAAGAAATATTAAGAAATTGCAGGTGATGGCATTGATCTTTTGAGTAAGTTACTGGAGAAACAACCGGAGAAGAGAATTACCGCTGCAGAGGCACTCAATCATCCCTTTTTGATCAAGGATCGTCCCATCTTCAAGTTTAAAAAGACATACCGTGAAGACAACGAACTTTAAAACCTTTAAATACCCATGAAAGTCTACAACAACCTTTAAGAGATAGTGACAGATGAGTAGAGTCCCCGTAAGAGTAAACCGATTACGAGTCACTCACAGTCTATAAACTTCAAAACAAGTCACCTATCTAAATACTACGAAGAGATTAGTCGATATGAGCCTTTTTCTTACGAATAGTCCGTTGAATAGGAGAATCAGAAAGAAGTAAAAAAAGATAAGTCTAAAACAGGTAGTTTTAATATAAATTAGTGTTCACCATCTTGACCAGAAACAAGGAGAAAGTTCCCGAATAATAATTTGGCACAGATCTCTACGCTGAAGGACTAGCTTTGTTCCAATATAACTGCTGATTTTGCAAATATTGAAAACTTAATTATACAATTATCAGCTCATGTGAAGGGGTTGGGGTTGGGGTTGGGGTTGGGGTTGGGGTTGGGGTT
>Ga0302185_10000533_pt1 | contig 29186 bp, 28 predicted proteins | sample II_Bog_E1_1_FD_200231 | JGI IMG/M metagenome (GOLD analysis project Ga0302185, IMG submission 200231) | Peat permafrost microbial communities from Stordalen Mire near Abisko, Sweden - II_Bog_E1_2 | ecosystem: Environmental > Terrestrial > Soil > Wetlands > Peat | place: Sweden: Abisko... | reverse complement strand
ATCATAATGTTTGTCCAGTTAAACCAACAACCGGAGAAAAATGGATTGCAATACGAGATAAGAGAGGAAATGAAGATTTAACGATAGATGAAATATTAAAAAGAGTTATTATGATATCAAATCCAAATGATTATAAGACAAACGAAATGAAATTGTAACGACAACCGACACACTCGTTGAACAGACACACTCATTGAACTCAGTGATCCAAGTAGTGCGAAAGTCGATCCAAGTAGTGCGAAAGTCGTGTCTTCTCGAAGACAAGAACAATCGCGGCTACACATGCAAGAATCACGATTATACATACAATAATAATTGGTTGATTGATTAATATCATCCCAAGTTGTAATGATAACCATAAACGATCTAAATTACCAGAAGTAATAATAACGAGCACCCTTTGAGCTTGATTAAATTCTTGAATATTCTTAGCACTCCATATATTAGATATTACTCGTGGTAACATAATATCATAGATAGAATACAATCTATAAAATGGATGGGATCGTAATTTATTAATTATTTCAATTAAATTTTGTTTATTTTTTCTACGACGTCGCCCATCTACTTTCATTCGAAGTACTGCCGTTAACCAAATCCATTGATCATTTAATAACATATAATAAACCGGATCGAGAATAAGGAGGAAGATCATATTAATTTGATTCCATTGAATATACATTACAGATAAGATCACAACGACCCAGAACATTTTTTTTATGAGTCACACGTCACGAGTACACACTATTATAGCATATCGAGCGATATGATACGATACCGAGCGATACGGTGGATACCGAGTGATACTAAAGGATGATAATGGTTTCATGATTAAGTTTTAAACTATCAAATAATAATTCTTTAAATGATTTTACTCCACGCCCTGATAGAATAATAATAATAGTATTTTTACCCATCGGTAATGGATACAATTCTCCGGACCATACATCCTTTAAACGAGTTGTATTTTCCGAAATATAACCGATACTAGTATTATGTCTAACTAACTGATAACGAAATAATTGTTCTACTGGCACGGATGTTCCAGGTATTAATATATGAGGATTAACATCACTCGGCATCTCTTTCTGAATTTTTCGTGCAATCTTTTGACGATGAACATCATTTAATCCAGTAAGAATTTCACATGTTGGATATTGATTACGAATATTTTGAAGAATTTCTTCATCTTCAGTTGACACACCAAACACTGGTGTGTAATCATCGATATCATCAGCATATGGTGTTTCTAAATGATGAACTCGTTGAATTAATTCTAGAATTCTTTTATCTAGTGGTGAATGATATCGAACAAATGGAAATCGTCCACCATTAGTTAATACAATAACTCCTCGATCAAATAGAATATGAGTACAATCAAACTCCTCTTCATCTAATTCAAATCTCACACTAAAATCATCGTCACTGGTGCAACTAGCACGGATGACACGACCAATAGTCTTTTCTGGATCACCCTTAACAACACGACAATTCATCAAACAATCTAGTTTCTTTGTGACAATGCTCCCATCAGCTAAACCAATCACAGAACAAATACCTTCATATTGAAAAGACATTTAAAAAAAATTGTGAGTGAGTGAGTGAGTGAGTGAGTGAGTGAGTGAGTGAGTGAGTGAGTGAGTGAGTGAGTAAGTGACTATGTTTTTATATTATTTAATCACCTACTCGTTGATCGCAATCATACGTCTCTTTCTCTTTCTTCTACTCATTCTCTTTCTCCTTCTTCTCCTGCTCGTTGATCGCAATCATACGTCTCTTTCTCTTTCTCCTTCTTCTCCTACTCCTACTCCTTCTTCTCCTACTCCTACTCCTTCTTCTCCTACTCCTACTCCTTCTTCTCCTACTCCTACTCCTACTCCTTCTTCTCCTACTCCTTCTACTCCTTCTTCTCCTACTCCTTCTACTCCTTCTACTCCTTCTGTTCGTCGACCACTACAGATGGTTGGGACAAATGGTTTATAATCATAACGAAAATTAATCCCGTGTTCATTCATATATCGTTCTACGTGAAGACATTCTAATTTTACAATCTTATTTTCAGCTTGTGTGATCCTTTGTTTAAGTTTGGAGATTATTTCATCTTGTGATGTAATCACACGATTAAATTTTGACCATAATTGTGGAATATCACTCACAATTAAATTAAATGCTCTACATGTATCACCAAGTAAAAGACCCTCAAGTGCGAAATGAGTATAATAAGTCATATCAATTTCATCTACAGTTTGAATCGTTGCTGTAATCTCTTCTGTTCGATAATCAATATCAATTACATGTCCAATAATTCTTTTATCTTTTAATCCATACGTAACAACAATATTTCTAGTCACAATACTATTTTGTATATCAACCTTATCTATTAAACAAACACCACGATAAATAAACATGATTGGTTTGTGAGGAGTGGTATGATGCGATACGGCACGTTGTGTCACTGGTGGACCACACACAATGAAATTATTATTATTATTTGTCAGCGTCGTTCTGGCAACACCACAACGAACTATATTATATTCTAATCAAGATGAATTATTTAATGGAAACATAGGTAATAGACAGACCAGTACTGTTTATTGTCAATCTTTACCACTCTATTCTCAAATGAATTGTACCTCAGCATTCGCTGCACTTAATTATGGTGTTACTGATACTCTGGCACTTTCTACTGCTGTGAATGTTACCCTATCGGTTACTGGTTCAACTGGTATTCAAATTGCTAAGAATTGGACTATTTATGCAAATGGTCCATCCGGTTGGTCACATACATTATCATATGCTGGTGTAACCACAGTAGATTATTGGAGTGGTGAACAAAGATCATGTTCTAGTTGGTCTACCGATACAGAATGTTTAAATGGTGGAATTGATTCTAATGGTAAATTAGCAAATTGTTCGTCGTTGAAATCAATTGTATGTGTTTGTATTGGTGGTCAATTATTAGGTACACCATTTCCAACTACCCTAAGTCCAAGTGGTTCACCAACTACTAGTAACCCATCAACAACACCAAGTAAAACACCACATACATCGAATCCAACTCATTCGCCATCAACTAGTAAACCAACTAATAGACCAACAACTAGTAACCCAACTCATTCACCTATTACTTCACGTCCATCTAGTGGACCAACAAAATTACCAACATCACAAGCACCTTCATCTAGTCCAACTACTAGTACACCATCTATATCACCAACAATATCTACATTTTTCACACAATCAGGATCAATTGTGACTCCACCACCAGTTGCGAGTGGTTCATCATTATTTGGTTCTTCTGTATCCATTAGTGCAGATGGTAATTATCTGGTAGTCGGAGCAGAAGCCGATGCGGGGGGAATCGGGGGAGCATATATTTATCATAATTCTGGTGGTGGTACATGGACATTACAAACTAGTAAATTAGTTGGTACTGGATATATTGGCAATGGCAATCAAGGAACAACAGTCTCTATTAGCGGAGACGGAGGAACAGTTATCGTGGGTGCCCCGTTGGATGACATATATGCCGATGGTGCATTTTGGACTTATACTCGTTCTGGTTCAACATGGTCACAACTCGGTAGTAAAACTCAATTTTCTAAGGACACTGAATATCATACTGGATATTCATCCTATTTAAATTACAATGGTACAATAGCAATGATTGGTAACAAACCAGGAATTAGTCAAGATTATGGATTTTATGTAGCAACAAGATCAGGATCATCTTGGTCTGGTGTACAGATATTATATTCTGATTATATTGGAGTTGGAATCAATACAGAAGGATTCTCGGTTTCAATGGACGATACAGCTAATCTCTATGTGGAATGTAGTCCAACAGATAATACGGTTATTGGAGCATGTTGGGTATTTGGAAAAACTGGTTCGTCTTATCCTGAATTAACTAAGATAATACCAACCGGATATATTTCGAGCTCACCGAAATTTGGTAAGGCGGTGCGCATATCCGGAGATGGATCAACCATTGTGGTCGGTGCGACTGGCGATGACTATTATAATGGAGTTGCTTATATCTTCACTGGTTCAGGTTCATCGTGGAGTACGTTTCTTTTCTTCCTTTTTAGGTTAAAAAAACTAATAATACAAAAAACAGCACAACGACAACGATTGACTGGTAGTGGATCACCAACCTATTTTGGTTCATCTGTAACGAGTTCATATAGTGGTTCAATCATTATCATTGGTGGTTACGGGACATCATCATACGATGGAGAAACGTGGGTATACATTAAAAGTGGTTCAACGTGGTCGTTAACACAAACTCTTGTTGGTATTGGTGGTACAAATCCATCGCGACAGGGTTATTCATTAACATGTGATAGCTTATGCAATACATTAGTTGTTGGTGGTTATTATGATAATTCAGAGAAAGGTGCATTTTGGACTTTCACTAATTGGATTACTGCAGCACCAACTACTGATTCACCAACTACTAGTCAACCATCGCGTAATCCAACCACCAGTCAACCAACACATTCTCCTACTACTAGTCAACCATCAAAAGGACCAACACATCATCCGTCAATTAGTCCAACACATCCAACTAATCAACCATCCTCATCACCAACTGGTATTAGTTATTTTATTCAACCTGCATCAAAAGTAATTGGGACGGGCGGTGGTGAATTAGGATATTCTGTTTCACAATCATTTAATGGTTATTATTTGGCTGTTGGTGCACCAGGAGATGGTATTACTTATGTTTATACTAATAATGGTCCTGGAATATGGAATAATAATCCACAACGATTAATTGGTACTGGTGGATCAGTAGTATCCATTAGTGGCGATGGTACGACTCTAGTAGTTGGTAGTCCTGGTGATAATTCAATTTTATTTTTTACACGTACGACTAGTACGAATTGGATACAACAAGGAAGTATGATTACTACACCATCTAATCCATCATTTGGTCAATCCGTGGCATTAAATGTAGATGGATCAATCGCGGTTATTGGTGCTTCTGGTGATGATTATGGTCCTGGTGTAACGTATATATATAATCGTAATGGTTCAATTTGGACATTAAGTCAATCTTTAACTGGATCAGATTCATATCAAGGACAAGGATATTCAGTAGCAATATCAGGAACTACACTTATTTTTTGTAGTATGATTGATACTACGGTTGGTGGTGCTTGTTGGGTTTATACATATAGTAGTTCAACATGGTCACAACAAGGATCAAAAATAACACCAACTGGATTTATTGGACCACCAAGATTTGGTTCTTCAGTAGCATTATCTACAGATGGTAATACTGCCGCGATCGGTGCATATGCTGATGATCATTATGTTGGTTGTGGTTGGATATTTACACGTTCTGGTGGTACATGGTCACAACAACAAAAATTAACTCCCACTGGTTTAGTAGATGGATCACAATTTTATATTGGTGCTAGTATTACTATTTCTGGTGATGGTACAATCATTGTTTTAGGTGGACAAGGACAATATGGAGATATTGGTGGTGGATTTGTATTTGTAAAGGGTGTATCCTCATGGACACAAATAGAAATTATATCTGGTTCTAATCCAATAGGAGAATCATTACAAGGATATCGCGGATCACTCAGTTGTGATCAATCCTGTAATACATTAGTTATGGGTGGATTTCAAGATAATTCAACCCAAGGTGCATTTTGGACATTTACAAATCATCTTACTAATACACCAACGACACCAACTAGTCAAATACCAACTCAATCCCCTATTACATCATCACCGAGTGCTGGACCAACGACAACCAAACCATCCCGTGGACCAACACGATTACCGACTAGCCAATCTCCAACGCATAGTCCAACGACAAGTAAACCCAGTAAATCACCATCAACAAGTGTTCCGACACACAATCCAACATTTACGATAACTAGTTCACCAACATTCACTGCGACCGTAACATATCTAGTCGTTGCTGGTGGAGGTCAGGGTGGATATGTTGCAGAGGGTGGTGGTGGTGGTGCAGGGGGGTTAATAGCATCTTCAATTACATTATTAGAAGGTACTGTTATTACTGTGACAGTTGGTATTGGGGGATATAGTGGAAATAGTGGAAATGGAGCAAATAGCATCATATCTGGTAGTGGGTTTGATATCATTGCAATCGGAGGAGGTGCGGGTGGTCAAAGTGGATCGAGTGGCGGGCAGAATGGAGGATCGGGTGGTGGTGCTCCGGCATCGACAACATATGTATTAGGTGATGGTACGGCAGGACAAGGAAATAATGGGGGTAGTGGTTATATTGGTGGAGGTGCAGGTGGGGGTGGTGGAGCAGGCAGTGTTGGTGGTAGTGCAACCGGATCAAACGGAGCTGGGGGTGGAACTGGTATTTCATCGACTATTACTGGTTCAACTGTATATTATGCTGGAGGAGGAGGAGGAGGTGCACCTAGCAGTGGTGGTGCTGGTGGATCAGGAGGAGGTGGAAATGGTGGAGGTGGTACGGATGGGGTTTCTGGGACTATATATACAGGAGGAGGTGGTGGAGGTGGTGGACCAAGTGGAATTGCAGGTAATGGTGGTAATGGTATTGTCATTCTCTCCATTCCGACTTCACTCTATGGTGGATCAACTACAGGTTCACCAATCATTACTACATCTGGATCAAATACAATCCTATCATACATTGTCAGTGGAACATTTACGATCACGCCAATAACTCATGCACCGACTAATGCACCAACTCCACCAACAACACATTCTCCATCACATTCACCAACAACAAGCAAACCATCGATATCACCAACAACAAGCAAACCATCGATATCACCCACGACTAGTAAACCATCGATATCACCAACAAAACATCCGTCAACACATTCTCCATCACATTCACCAACTCCACCAACAAGTAAACCATCGATATCACCCACGACTAGTGAATATAATCAATTGGGTAATAAACTTACAAATGGTGCCATATCACTTGGATATGTAAAAGGATTATCACTTAATTCAAATGGAACAATAATGGCGGTTGGTGCAGATTACAATGATCCAATCGGTGCTGTTTATGTATATGAATTATCGGGCACAACATGGACTGAAAAACAACGATTAATTGGTACTGGTTCTACTGGTCCCAATGTTTATCAAGGAACTGCTGTATCAATTAGTGGTGATGGCGGTACAATATTAAGTGGAGGTTATGCAGATAATTCAGATATGGGTTCAATATGGTTTTTTGTATATGGCAGTACGAGTTGGTCACAACAAGGTAGTAAAATAACACCAACTAATCCAACGGGAACCAGTGTGGCATTTGGTACATCTACATCGTTATCCAACAATGGTAATATTGCAGTAATTGGTTCACCTGGTGATAATAGTAATATTGGTGCAGTATATGTGTTTACACGAACGTCTGGGGTATGGTCTCAAAAACAAAAACTTATTGTATATGATTATAATTCTCCTTCATTTGGTGCTGGAGTAGCTATTAGTAATGATGGTTCAACAATCATTGCCGGTGGACCAAATGACAATGATGGTTCAGCATCGGTATTTGTTACAAATTCCACTGGACAATGGATAGAACAAGCATATATAATATCTCCATCAGATGCAATAGGAGGTCCAAGTTTTGGTGGTGCTGTAGCCCTAAATGGTAATGGTTCAATTGCTATTATTGGCGGGATCGGAGATGATTATTCTATAGGTGCATCATGGATTTATACACAATCTGGTTCGACCGTAAGTCGTTGTCATCGCACACACACAAAAAAAACTAACACGTATTACAGTGGACAGAACAAGCAAAATTAATTGGTGATGACTATGTTGGTCAATCTAATCAAGGAATTTCTGTTGGTATTACGTATAATGGTAATCTTGCTTATTTTGGTGGTTATGCAGATAATTCAGGCGTTGGAGCGGTCTGGGTATTTGAGTATACTGGAACAAATTGGATACAAACACAATCAAAATTAATTGGAACGACTGCAACTTCAGGAGCAGAGTTTGGTACTGTTCTAGCGTGTGATAAATTAGGTGATACTCTAGTCGTAGCAGGACCACAGGATGATTATGGTTATGGTGCGATTTGGACATTTATTCGATAGTAAAAAAAAGCCCAGCCACTACTTCACAACACAGTTGTGACAACGATCAACAACAACAACAACAACAACCATCCTCCTCCTTTGTTCGTCGTAGCATCATTATTTTGATCGTGACTGTGATGAACAGTTGGAACCATTGTATTAAAGAATACGATTGGTGAACGTGTTGGTGTACGTGGAGTTGGGGATGTTGTAATATTACATTCTTGATTTGAAGCAAAACTATTTGGATCAGGTTGGCCACCTTGTTGAGGTGAACAATAATTACTAAAACCAGACATTGAAATAAGAGTAACATCATAAGCAGCAACCCCCCATTGATTAATTGCACAAACCACTGAAACTTCCATTTGATCACATGTACTATATGCATTAGGTGCATTGGATGGACACGTAATAGTACTAGATGTTCCAAATCCAATTATACCAATAGGTACTCCATTTAACAATAATTCTCGAATACAGATATTTTTTGTTGGAGAGATTCCAGCGTATGCATAACCAGCACTTTGTGTAGTATATTCAGACGAGGACGACACAACAGAAAGGATCAATAAAAGGATAATGAAAATCATTTTTGTGAGAGGGCCAGCGCCATTTTCTCAGGGTTTCCCAGTTTGTCGATAGTCGAATCTTAACTTCTTAAAAAAAGCCCAGTTTGTCGGGTTAACTATGGTACGACACGCTACCGCGCGATACGATACCAGTCACGCACAAAAAGAATGATTAAATTAAGTTCTTGGAAAATAAATAAAAATTCATTTACTTATCCAAAGGAAGATTGTGGTTGTTATGTATTTCAATCAAATAAAATCATCTTTGTAAATAAAGATAATGTTTATCTATATGATGGAATCACAGAAAAAGAACTTTCAATTTGCGATGCCGATCATAAAACGATCACACATCGATTTGTTTCAGATGGTAAAAATATTCTTACTCCTATTGGGGATTCTCATGTGATTGATAATAAGTATGCTACATTAAAATTATATAAAAATGAATTAGATGTATACGCTATTTATCAATGGATATGGAAGGAAGATAGTCGAATCATTAATATAACTTTGTATAACGATACTTTAATATTTGGACTTAAATATCCGGATGGATTAGAAATTATTGATTTTAATCTGAAAGACAAAATATTCATTTCTATATCTAGAAGGCATATAGTAGTAGCAACTCCTCCTAGTAATATATTTATTTATAGAGATGCCGATGGGAAAAGAAATAACGTATATTATCATGTTAGTTGTTCTTTAAACGTATGGACTAATGAGGGGATTGCTTTATTGTTGGATTCATCATGTCCGCGATGGTATTTTGTATTACATGGAGCGAATACCATTTACTTTACGAATGGAATGAATCTGTTCTCTATTAATGCGAATAACAATCCAAGTCTCGCACATAAAGTTTCCTATTTAGCATCATCTTCTCCAACAACAATCAATGTTACCATAGGAATTCAAATTACTGTTAATAATGATATATTTGCTTTTGGAAGCAATGCATTTTGGACATTTCAATTAGGTGAAATACATCAAACCGCCAAGTATGCTTCATCGATATCAACACTCTATAAATATAATTATTGTCTATTAAACGATTTAGAAGAAAAGGATGTTATTATTCTTTGTAAGGATAATAATACTGTTTTAGCAAATAAAATTTTTTTAAAGAATAGTTGTTGTGATTATTTTAAAACAATTTTAACTACTGATTGGTGTGAAAATGGAATTAGAAAACGGATGAAGTCATCAGATGAAATGATAAAGATTGATTGTACTGAAATTTCTGTTTCTGTTATGAATATTATTATTACTTATATCTATACGACCATACTTAAGAAGGGTTTAACACCAGAAGAATTTATTGAATTGTGTAAGGTAGCTGAAAAATTTATGATGAAAGAATTCATGGGACGATTACTTGGAAGATATCAATATATTGTGAAGACAGAGGATAAAAGTTTATTTGTGTTAAAATCATTATATGATATTGATGCACCATGGACAATTCCATTTAAAGAAGTTTGGTTATCTAGATATATTTCAATCATTCCATCGTTTGATTGGAATTGGGAAGAATTATACAATATTTCAAAGATTGAAGCATTAATGTATGATATTACTTGTTTAAGACATTCAATGTAACTACTCGTCGTCGTCGTCGTCGTCGTCGTCGTCGTCGTCGTCTTCGGATTGATTGTTATTTATCGCTAAAATAAGTCTAGCACGTTTACGAATTAATTTTGGCCATAATTCCTTTAATTCTGCCGTTTCCTTATCTAATTTAACCAGTCGTTCTTCATCTGACACATTGTTTCCTTTCCACCATGATACAATTGCTAGATCGTTAACACTAAAGACTCGTTCATCATCTAAAAATACAAGTCTTAGTTTATGATACCCAGAACGATATCCTTTTACATCACTCTTATCACATTTCACTACATAAGATGTAAATGGAATTTCATGAATAAATACGGATTGTGATAATACTTCTACTACTGTTCCAGATAATTCTCTTGTCATTGCTTTTTTTCCATTTCCAAATGTCCAAAGAGTATCGATTCGATCACCTAATTTAATTGCAATTTCTTTGAAATTATTTGCCATTAAATGATTATAACAAGCATGTTTTACTGATGTCATTTTGTGGATCGAGTCACTCGTTGTGTACTCACTCACTCACTCGTTGTGTACTCACTCACTCACTCGTTGTGTACTCACTCACTCACTCGTTGTGTACTCACTCACAAAAAAAAATGGACGCAACAGCAGCAGTATTAGTACCATGGGAAGATGATAAACAATATAGCAATGGACAATATATTAGTGGAAACTCATTTGAATTTAATACTACTTTATCAAAAAAAGACTACTTTAATAGTCAACCATTGAAAGAATATAGTAAATCATGTATCAGTTTAATTATTTCATATCGTGATGGTAAAAAACAAACATTGGCTGGACTACCAATTCCATATGCGTACGCTGATCTAATTCCTGAAGAATGTGGCGGAGAAAAAGAATGGTTATTTAGTAATCATTGGAAACCAGCTATTCATATGTTAGATTATCCAATTTGTGCGATGGATAATAAAGTTGCAATTAATTATGGAAAACGATATATTATCAGTACTTCGTTATCAAAAAAAGAATGGTTTGCTTCGTGCACAATTGATTATTATGATTCTTTATTAAAACAATTGTATCATGTGATTAAACCAGTTCGTAGTGGAATCTTCATTGATAATTTAATTCCAGAATGCCTAGGTGGACCATCGGATTGGATTATTAATCGATATACTGAACACGCGGACATCGATCGGGTTAAACGTATCAAAAGAGGAACAACGTCAACATCCATATCATCAATAATCAGTACAGGTAATTCTTCACAAATAAATATATTTTAAATTCACTCTGTGTATACTCGTTCCATCACTCTGTGTATACTCGTTCCATCACTCTGTGTGTACTCGTTCCATCACTCTGTGTGTACTCGTTCCATCACTCTGTGTATACTCGTTCCATCACTCACTCACAAATAATGAGAATCACTATCGTTGCATTTCGTGGTACGATTGGATCTGGTAAAGATGCAGCGGCTAAATATATTAAAGATCATTGCGGGGGAGTTCGATGTTTAGCATTTGCTGATCCATTAAAACAATTGTGTATGAAAGAATACGATTTAACAAAAGCTCAAGTGTATGATACAACGGAAAAAGAAATTATTGATCCACGTTATGGAATTTGTCCACGTGAAATATTACAATTGGTTGGAGCAGCAATGATTGGAATTGATCCATTGTTTTTGATTAAAAGAATGAGAAATCGTGTAAAGTCTACTCGGGCAAGGATTATTCTTATCACTGATTGTCGTTTTGATCGTGAAGCTCGATTTGTACAACAAGAATTATGTGGTACCGTCATACTTCTTGATCGACCTGGTCCACCACGTTCAATTCATAATGAACATGCAACAGAAAAAGCAATTACAACAAATTATGTGAACATGACGATTGAAAATAATGGAACATTAGAAGAATTTCAAGATAAGATTTACAACAATGTAATAATCCCTTTATTACCTAAACAAGAAGAAAATGAAATTGTAGAACCAGAACAAGTTAGTGAAGGAAAAGAAAATAAAATGGATGTGGTAATTGACGTTACCCAACAAGAGTCAACAGAAGTAGAAGTACAAACAGAAGTCCAAGTAGAAGTCCAAGTAGAATCAACAAATCATGAATTGGTTCGAAGCATATTGTGATATTTTATCATTGCTGCCCTCCTCATAATGACGATAAGCAGTGTCGATGGTGTCCTTACTTTGTCAATAATACATTCATTAAATCAATTAAATCTTCTTTCGTAACCAGATAATCATTTAAATCTAATAATCGATCCATTTCAAATGGATGTCCAATCACTATTAATGCCTTTTCTAATAAACGATTGGTTGAACCAATAGTACACGTATGTTTAATATTAGCCCAATTTGATTTTTGATCTTCAATACAACAATTCACGATTACATTATTAAAACAAAGATGAAGGATTTGACGCTCATAAAATTCATGTTTATTATCTGGATCGTGTTCAATTTGAAATGATAAAGTAGAAAATCCTAATAAAAATTCTTTTGCTGTAATACCCTTTATATTTCCAATATTCTCACGATAAAAATGCAACCATCTTGCTTGTTTTATTGCATCACATACATTCCATGATACTGTTGGTGGTGGTGACGATGGTGTAATAACCTTACCACTCCTTGTTTTCATTTATGTTGTGAGTCACGTCACACACAACTAAAATGGATGAATATCAATTGCACAAGGCATGCAAAGATAACAAATTTGATCAAGCAAAAGAAATTATTGATAGAATGCAAACAATTCAATTATCACATTTCAATCCAGAAAAATTGACTGCGCTGGATCATATAATCTTAAATGGTGGACCAAATGATATTCTTCGATCTCTTATACGTAAACTCACTGATAATAAACAAATAGAATTAAACAAAGCATTCCAACTGGTTGGACGTATTTCTGATCATATCAAGATACTGATTGAAGAAGGAGCAGATCCAAATTATATAGGTCATTCTCGTCAACTGTCATTTGAAGATAGTGCAGATCTAATTCATTATCGTCAACAGCCAATATTTATTTCTCTAATCAATTATCATACACCAGGTGATATATTACAGCTCATGCTTGATCATGGTGCCGATCCAAATTCACGATCCATATGTGGTTTCTATGCATTGGATGAGTGTCACCTAGAAAAAGAATTATTATTAATGCGATATGGTGCAACCAAATCGAACAACATTGGGTATCGGTTAACTCGCGTACTCGTCGTTATCGACATGATGCTATACACTAACCATCCCGATTGGTCAAGAGAGATCAAGCCGTATATATACTGAGTACACATCACGTGACGGGACGGGCGGACTGATTAGTGTGTACTCACGTGACGGGACGGGCAGACTGATTAGTGTGTACTCACGTGACGGGACGCGACTCACAAAATGGATGAATTAATATGTAATTGTATTATAAATAAATCTCATGAATCTATTCTTAATCAAATTATTAATTCTTGTTGTTATTTACCCGAATATTATCAAGGATTAGATGTTGATTATGTGGAAGCACTTGATTATTCTATCTTAACGGATAACTTTGAATTATTTAAAGCATTTATTGATGTAGTGGATATGACACCAACAGAAAAATTTAATCTTTTACTTAAACGACAAGCAAGTAAACAATTTCTTATTTATTTTTTAAGTGATTTCTATCCACGCGCCCATTTTACTATTGATGTTCCAATGTCTATGGAAGTATTGGTGATGCTAGTAGAAGATTATGGATGTAATATCTCATTATACAGGGGAGGATTACTACGCGATGGAGGATTACTGCACGAATGCATTAAGTTGGGAAAAACAAGTCAAGTAATGTATATAATCAACAAATCAATCATCGACAAGGATCGGTTGACTACCAGTGAAAGGAATAGATTGATTGTTTGTCTACACTTGGGATTTAAATATAACAGAATGATCATGTGTAAAAAATTGACTCAATTGTTAAAGCAATTATCGGCTGATGATCTTATTGCAGCAATGGGTTATCGTGTTAATATAGATTATTTTATTCCATTTACTCCATTATTTGATACAACAGTCGGACATTCCATTTTATTAAATGCAATTGATCATAAAGTACCAGTAAAGACAATTGAAATATTATTACAGCATGGATGTATTGTATTCCCTGATGTGATATATCGCACAATCCAAGAGAGAGCAGACATTGATGTATTTAAATGTTTACTCCTCTCGCTAACAGGACAGTACCCACAACTAGCTGATTATGGACCATGTGCATTATCGAATCTAATTTATCGGATATGCATACAAAACGGAGATAATGAAGTATATATTCGTCATCTTATTGATTTAGGTGGGTCGTGTAATTATGCAATTCGTTTACTACGTCCAGATCGTTTAGATACAGTACTTCGTATCGTAAATGAATCGAGTGAATTACGATTCTCTGCTGCATTTCATATCTTATACGTAAATAATAAAAAACTTGCATTACTTGATCTTGAGGATGATGAAATCAATAAAAGGATTGAAGTTTCGATAACAAGAATAAATGGATCTCCACTTAATGCAACTCCACAGATCGGACAAACATTATTATCTTATTTTGTGATGGCTAGATCACACAGTATGAATAATCTCATGTATTTATTAAAGCGTGGTGCAGATCCATCATCTCGTTGGCTTGATCGTAGTGTTTATGAATTGTCCAATCAAACTTGGATTCATGATGTCATTTGTCATGTTAAGTTAATCATCCAATTAATTGCAGAGGAAAAACGTTTTACTAGATTTAAAGAGCTTCATTTAATAAAACGTTTATTTAAATATTTAATATAATGGCCGTCCATCATACTCACCCGTCCATCATACTCACTCGTCCACCATACTCACTCGTCCATCATACTCACTCGTCCATCATACTCACTCGTCCATCATACTCACTCGTCCTCCGTCCACCATACTCACTCGTCACAAAAAAATGAAATCTGTCTTACTCGTTGCATTTCTACACGCGATTGTTTTAGGTAACGTCTTTACTTTTGGATTATTCATTCCAGAATTATCTGTAAAGATGAATAGAGATACAACGGATGTTGCATTTATTGGTTCAATGGAATATTTATTATTCTTATTTTCTGGTTTACTAGTATTACTTAATCGATCATCGTATGATAATGCACCAGTGATTATTGGAGTAATTCTTTGGTTTATTGGATATCTTACATCTATTTTTATTACTAATAACTATGTTATTTTTACTGGAGTATTTGTAACGTTTGCTGGTATTGGAAGTGGATTAGTTTATTGGAGTACTTTATCTATGGTACCAACATGGTTTTGGGGTCAAAAAGATTTAGTGGTATGTGGATTAACATTACGTCGTGTTCCTTTAGCAATGGCAACTCTTTCTTTATCACCAGCATGTTACAATCTTATCTTCCCATACGCAGTAGAAGCATACGGAACAGGAATATTACTTAATGAAAGTTGGCCTAGTACATATATTATAACTGTTCCAATATGTGCAACTATTATGTTTATCATTGCATTGATTACACATCGAGTCGTTGGAGAACACAACGAACACAGAGATGGTGATTATACATCAAAGATCTCATTTAGTTTTTTATTAATTGGAATTATTTGTTTTCAATCTGCATTCTTTGTACCATATGTCTATGTCGTACCATATATGGAAACATTTAATGCTACTGTCGCAGAAACTAGTTTAGCAACATCATTAATTGGAGCTGGATCAATTTGTGGAAGAATAATATTTGCATTGTTATGTGCAAGATTTAGTATGCCTGGTGAATTAATGACATTTAATAGTTGTTGTATGTCAAGTATTTTATTTATTTGGTTAATTTGTAAGGATCCAACTGGAATGATTATTTTTTCATTCTTTTATGGGTTTACTTCTGGTGCTTGTTATGTATTGTTTCCAGTATATTTTGCTACCAAATGGGTTAATGTGGATTGGTTTAGTTACGGACCAGCATCATTATTAACATTTAAATTAAGTTTATTTAGTGGTTCCTTATTCTTAGGTGAATTATGTTCTTCCTTAGTGAATTTATTAGCATTTCCTCATAATGGTAATATTACTTCTACTATATTATTTTCTGGAATATCAAGTATGTTTGGATCATTATTATTTTTTTTAGGATTAATCATCGAAAGGTATCACATCGACGATCTGGTGAATGATAAGGCAAATGAGGATGAAGAAAGGACAAGTGATAGCAGTAGGACGAAACCAATCATGACGATCTAATATCAATCGTGAAAAATGATTATAAAAAAATCGTGAAAAATGATTATAAAAAAATCGTATCAATTGACGTCCTCCCGTTCGGATGGTACACCCACGTCCTCCCGTTCGGATGGTACACCCACGTCCTCCCGTTCGGATGGTACACCCGCGTTATCCCGTTCGGATGGTACACTCATACTACGTTTTGACCCCCAATGTGTCATACCAGCTCGACGAATGGTTGTTGAAACTGGTCTTTCTTTTCCATAATGACCTTTATTTTCTATTAATAGACCCGCGTCCTCCATTTCGGACACGTCCATCATCACATCCGTTTTAATTATATTAAGTTGCTTCTTCATATTCTTTACATCTGTTTCGATAACACCAAGTCGTTCATCGATTCTATTAAGTCGTTCATCGATTCTATTAAGTCGTTCAACAATAGGTTCTAATGCACTTGCCGTTGCACTTGCCGTTGCACTTGCAAACCATGCTGGGGTTTCATTATCATTCATTGATTTAGTAAAGAGTGAGTGGCGCGTGTACTGAGCCGTCCATGGTAGTTTCTCATACCTTAATTGTCTTATCAGGTCACACATCGGGTCGGTCGTGCATCACTTGGTTTACACTAATCCTTTTATCTCATTCGTTCCTATTATTAAATCTTTTGGGAAATCTGGATTAAGAATTAAAAAACGAAGTAATGCATCAATATATTTCATCCTCTTTTGATCAACTAAATTAAATCCATTAACCCTTATTTGAATGATTGAACAATATCGAATAACACGTTGCATCTGTATTCGAAAATCAAAAATATTATTTGATGGATGAAATATATCTACGACGACTAATTGTGTTCGTGGTAAATATCCAATAAATTTGGTAGCATCATCAGTTCCATTGAGCATTATTGCAATTTCTTTTATTGTTAATAATGGCGTATCGATTAAATTCGCATCCGACACGAGAGATACTGGATTACCCAACATTTCTATTGCATCTAGTTGTGGTCCTCCTGGTCCAATCCGAATGGTATTAATTGAATTACGGGATAATTTTATATTTGTCAAAGACGATATATGATTGAGTAATTTTCTTGCGACATCCGATGTAATCTTATTTTGAGAAATATCAATAATAGATATCTCAGACCCAACACATTCAGTGGATATATCAGAAAGATCATTGTTTTGAAGTTGTATATCTTTTAATCGAAGACCAGCGAGCACGGATCCAGCATCATTTAATTCACATCCAGTAATAGTTAAACTTTTTAGAGTGGGATGAGGAGGAAGAGTACATTTCAATAATGGTATCGTTGCAATAAATAATCCGACTAGTGATTTATATGGAGCAAATAATTGAAAGAGTTCTTCCACTTCTAATTGTTTTACCTCACATGGCTCCTCTCCCCATATATGGATTCGTTTAACCTTATCTTTGTTTGCATAACCCTTTAATTTACCTATAACGAATGATAATGTTTTAGCTTTATCAAAATGAAGATGATCAATTCGTGATGTTGATGATGGAATTGTCGTATCATCACCAATTTCACTTTCGTTAATTATTAATTTAAAACTATCGGCAACATATTTATAGGACGGCATGATAAAAACACAAATTTGTGGAAATGACATCACAATTATTATTTTTATCTAAGAAATCATATCGAACACCAATGTGTTATATTATTGATCCAATTACACCAAATGCTGGATTAATAGCATTAGTAAATCATCGTATAATAAAAGAATATATTCATGAAATTGAATCAACTGGTGGATATCGTAGAGCAGTAATTGAAGCACAAGATATATTTATGGGACTTGCATCACATGAAATAGAATGGTGTGGTGTATGGTGCAATAGTAATCGTGGTGGATCAATTGAGGTCATTGTTTGTCATTGGGATTGGAGAGATGTTCGACATTCAATGATTAATGGAAAATTATATGATGATGGATCTTCTCGTGGAGTGTTTAATGGATTATTAAGTTATACAAATCCAATTGAAATGATCGCATCCTATGTATTTGGAGAATTAAAAATACCATCATTCATTGGAGGTATGTTATTTGGTCCAATTATATCATCATTAAATACGGAAAAAAGATTTTTAGATTTATTTTTTATATTACCATCGTCTTTTGATGGATCCTCATTTAATAAAGGAGGATGGATTATGTGTAAGGTTCAACCAATTAATGGATATCTTGTTGTTCCAGGATTTAAACCAATACGAGCACATCCAGATATAATAATATTTCGTCATCCGCAACATAAAACTAAAATCTATATCGTACCACCAATCATTGGTGATGAACAAAAAAGATGGTTTGATGGTATTAATCTTATTTGGGATCGTCCAATCAAACCAGATCATACGGTTATGGATGATTATGTTCGTTGTTACAGGGAAATAGACTGTGATGGCCACGTAACGGCCACGTGACACCGACACCGACGACCGTGCCAGTGATGACGGGTCAATTTCTCCCTCCTCCTCCTATCGTTAACATAAAATAATTTAAGGTATGAGAAACAATAAAAAATATTCTACACGAATTCGCTAATTTACTATCACCACCAAACACAATATATCCAACTGAATGTGGAAGGACAAGAATAATAAATATCCATGGTAACATTGTCGATAATAACCATACTCGACATGCATATTCTAGAGAAACAAACATTACAAGAATCAATGCCACAGTCAAATCTTCAGCCAAGATAATTAAGATTGGAGGAAAGATTGAAAATAATACAATAAATAAATAAATATAAGTAAAAATAATTGATCCAGATAAATCATAATTCGTTACATCTTCTGTTGCTAAACCAATAAATATTTCTTGGATACAAAATACAAGTAAAAAAGGATTTAAATAGATTAATGAAGTAAATAAAACTAAGAATACAAACACACGACTAGAACGTTTTTGATACCACACATAACGTTGATGGGTGTTTAAATTTGGATGTAAATATAGATGTTCATGAGAAAAAATAATATTACATAAATAAACAAATAATGGATTTACCCATGTTTTTATTTTCTTCTTACTCATTTGTGAGCCACGAATGACTTCAATATAATCGATATTCTGTTGAATGCATAATACTCCAGATCAGATTAGATGGGATTGTCATCCCTGTTGCCGTGTTTGTCCTGTAAATCCTGTTAGCAGCAACGATGAGATGAGTTAACTTATCAATCACACTCGTACACACTGGATTTAAATGATAAACAATAGAACCACGAATGAATTTTTTAAGATATGGTGAAATTATAATTGTTCTATGTAATTCTTCTTCAAATTCGTAACCACCTGGGCCAAATCCACTACATACTTCAACGAATTCTAATTTCGTATATGGTAGAACATCTAATATTTTCATACATAACGATTTCGTATTTTCTATTGGTCCAACCGTAAGAGATCTTAGTAATAATAAACTATCTATGATCTGTGGGGTAATGGGATTATCTTTAATATTTAATGATTCTAATGATAAAGAGGACGACGACCGTAGTGTTTCAATTGAATTTCCTCCTAAATGAAGATAAACTAATTGTGGACAATCTTGAATTAAAGCACTCGCTCCCACACTCGTAATCCTTCTCTCAAACGGATATGGGGCAGCACCAAATAGAGTACGTTTACGAATAATAGGTGTTTTACTAAGATTAACATTAGTTAATAATGGACAATTTTGAATAAAAGGAATTAACGTCTTTATGATTTCATCATCCCCAATATTGGAATTATTCAATTCTAATGTTTTTAATCCATCACCAAATATTAAATTAACGTTATTGCATTCAATCAATGATAATTCCCACATCCATTGATTTATTTGAAATAATGATAAAGGAAATTGATCCAAACGAAATATTTCAATCTTCATTTGATAAATTAAATCAACAAACTTATTCAAATCAACCGATGATGGAACAACATCTTCTTCCAACAATCGAAATATATGTAATAATTTAATCGAATTATTACTTAATCTGTTTAAAACAATATTTACAGTAGATAAAAATTTAAAATTAATGATATGAAAACTTGTTGTAGTAAGATTCCATTCTGGTACATCCATGTCGGTTATATCCGTACCGTCAATTATAGTAAGATCATCATTCAACAAATATTGCATTGTTGTTGTTATTGTGTTGCCAATTAGAGATGGCTAACGTAATATTTACCCAGCCAACATTAGAGATGGCTAACGTAATATTTACCCAGCCAACATTAGAGATGGATATCATCTAACGTAATATTTACCCAGCCAACATTAGAGATAATACCATCTAACGTAATATTTACCCATCTAACATTCCAGCCAACATTAGAGATAATATCATCTAACGTAATATTTACCAAGCCAACATTAGAGATAATATCATCTAACGTAATATTTACCAAGCCAACAGTAGAGATAATATCATCTAACGTAATATCATCCCAGATTCCCTTATTGAGTCGAGTTATCATTGTTATCGTCAGAATTATACATAATAGTACATATATTCCAATCCCCTGTGATATAATGGGTTCAGTCCAAAGTGATACGAGCGTAACAATCGTAAACAGATCAATATATCGATTATCATCTACGACGGATGCACACGAATGCCATAAAGCTATTGAAAGGAGAGAAACGCAGACACGATAACGAGGAACATAAATATCTATAATACATGAGATTACAACCATACAAAACATTCCAAAAATAATTTTTGCGTCCATTTTTGTGACCTCATTCCCCCCCACGAGGTGACGTGACTTCATTCCCTCCTTCCGCAATACATACAATCTTTTGAACTCAATCGATGTGTATCTTCTTCAAATTTTCGAAATACACAATTATTTTTTAAATCAACATAATAATAAGTATTAGGTTTTAATGTTTTTTCAATATTAAAACCTCCTGCTAATATTCCACGTAGATCTGATTTATATACGGGCAGGGATCTTCTTCTATCAAGTTCTTTACTTCGTTCTTTAATTTGAATTAATAAATCAATCGTTGCTATTGTTTCCATTTTTGGTAAGACGATGACGACCAATCGTAATCGTGATTTAGTAAGAGATAAAAAAAATGAATTATTAATGAAAGATATCTTAAATAATCAATATGATAATGTAATAATTGAACGTGTTGATGATGGCAATTTAGTTTGTTGTGTGGATACCACACCAAGACAATCTATACAGGAACAATTAAGAAAAATTGGTTGTAGATTAGACGATGATATTAATTGTGGGTTTACAATTTGGTTAAAGATGCAACATACACAATATGGAATACAATGGTTTATGAATTGGATTATTACCATTGCGATAACATGTTGTATGATTGGTGTATGTTCATTGATTTATCATTATTATGAATTGGCACAATTATTATGGTAGCAGTGTTGTTGTTGTTGTTGTTCGTCGTCGTTGTTGTGGTTGTTTGTTCTAGTCAATTACTTTTATTAAAACGACCTTATTATCATAAACCAATTAGTATAATTAGTAAAGGACATTATTTAATTCATAATAATACATATATTCCAATCCCCGGTGATGTAATTTCACCATGGTCGGATAAAAATAATACAAAGACAAATACTTTTCCTTTATTAGTAAAATGTTATCCACCATCATGTGATGGATTAAGTAAAGCAAATAAAACATCAATAACAACTGGTAGATGGAAAGTATATCAAGAAGGAACAACAATGACTATTGATGATATTATTGGATTACCCGATGTTATTCGAGTATCAAATTATCCTAAAATTCGAATGTTATCATATGATTCTCTAATCGCTCATTATTCAACAACCATTAATATTACTAGTACGATTACTAGTAATACGTATGGTACGGGTATTTTGATTGCTATTGCGGATACATCAATAGATCCATTTCATCAAGCATTTTATGATCCATCACAACCAAATCCTGTACAGGGTGTACTTACACCAGGAACACATACAAAAATAGCTTCTTGGATTACAGCAATACCTGGAGTAACAGGATTTATTGGTATTAATGGTGCACATGGAACAGCAACATCTGGTGAAGCAGCAGGATTTCAAGGTGTTGGAGAACAAGGGATTTCACCAGCAGCACGATTCATGTTTTATGAAATTACACCAAATGATAATGATGAAACATTAGATATTCCAAACACATTTTTTACTTGGCTTAGTGATGCATGTGCGATTGGTGCTACCGTGTTCACTGGTAGTTGGGGTTCAACCGATACGACTGGAATATATGATGATATGAGTGAAATGATTGATGAATTAGCTTTGGCTAATCCATATTGTTCAATTACTTTTGCTTGTGGTAATTCTGGTCCAACTGGTTTATGTAGTTCACCATCAAATGGTAAGAATGTTGATGCGATTGGTGCTTCATTTAGTAATCCAGAAGCATATAATGATTTATGGTCTGATTCTCTCATACATCCTAGTAGATATACATCACAACAAGTAAGTTTGTGTCACGCGCGCTCCCGTCCCCTACTAACGTCACAACAGGCAGTTGATTTTAGTTCTACTGGTCCAACTATTGATGGTCGTCGTTCACCATTATTTTATTCATCTGGTGTAGCAGAATGGGTACCATATTCATTTACTATTCCAACGGCTAATCATGCTCAATATACACGAATGTATGGTACATCATTCTCAACCCCATCCATAGCTGGAATTAAAGCATATTTTCAAAGTAAATATAAATCCACTCACGATGGAATAATTCCAAGTGCTTCACTTGTTTCTGCTTGGCTTATATCTATTACAATACCAATGTTAGGTGTACAATCATTAGATATTGATACTGGTGCTACTCCTTTATTGGACGCACCAACTATTACTGGATTTGGTTTTCCAGTCGTGAACGCAACCATTCCATTAACTGGTGGTATTGAAGGTAACTTAACAGAAAGAGAAGGAATTACATACATATCATCATCTACCGTAGTTGAGAGTATTATGGTTGGAATAGTATGGCATGATCAAACGAATGGTGGATTAATACCATCATTAATAAATGATTTAGATATTCGTGTTTTTATGAATGGTTTACAGATACATCCACCTTATACGGATAATATTAATCCAAATGAAAGGATATCTATTTCATCTATTCCATTTAGTAGTACAATACGATTTGTGGTATATGAAAAAGATAATACCATACAAGGTGGTGATAATGTTCCATTTGGATTTTATTTATCTGGTGGTAGTACAATACCGACGACCGTTAACGTAGGAACATGTTTTTCAAATGAAATAAATGCTTGTGTTGGTGGAACAACCTATCAAACATGTAATGGTACCAGTGGATTATTTAGTGGTCCTTGTCTTACTCCATGTAATGGTACAACGATAACGATGGAATGGGGTAGTGAATGTTTGTGTATATATGGAACAGAACGATCATGTGGTGTGGGGGGGTATCAGGTATGTGAAATTTCTGGTATATTTCCATCCGTATGCTCATACGATACTCAAGAAAATAGTGTTCCAGAAGTAAGTGAACAATCAGAAAGTAACAGTTATGATCTTTCATTGTCGATATTCATTGTCATCATTATACTTCATTTAGTCACAACTTTTAATTAATATAGAAAAATAAAATGGCGGCGCAAGAAGAAGCCATGGGTTTTATCGCAATGACGGGAATGTATGCTCTCGTAATGATTGCCGGAATTAATTTCACCGTAGAAGGCGAGCTATTACACAGCAAGAATAATACGAGGGCAATCCATTTTATCACATGGGGTATTCGTATTATTATGGGTATGTGGGTCATTTCATTAATTGGTGCATTCAGTGCATATTATGTATCATTAAATGCAATTCCGGCAACCAATGATATTGGACATCTACCAGTCGCTAGGGCTCATTATGTTTTCATTCAATTTCTTCTTCATTCTTTTGCGATATTATTTTTTATGTTTATTAAATATTATTATGGTGATTTTCGTGATAATCTTGGATCCAAATCTGAATTATACGCATCAAAAAAACCCGGTGAGAAGGTGGATTGGGATAATTTTCCAAAAATATTACAACCAGTAAGAGGATACTCTTATGCATTATTAAAGAGGGTTTCAAAGAATGCGTACGTATTTGGTAAGGCTGGGGTGAAAAAGGGCACAGATTCGGATGATACTATTGGTAAGGTTTATGCACTCATCACACACGGATATGTTATTGGTGTATTTGCAATCAATTGTATTATTCAAATGCAAACTTGGTATTTAATTCCGGGTACACCACCAGCACCGGATGATTGGAATTACATAAACGTTACTACCGTAACCATCTGTCTGATTTTAATCGTTTTCAGTTATTGGGGATGGGACACCGATAGAAGATCTTTTTTGGTACAGAAAGGTCAATTGTTTGGTGTGGGCGGAGAGATTACTGGTCGACAATTATGGGTATGTTTTCCACCGACCGTTATATATGCATTAATGGCAGTTAATTTATCTATGTACATTGAATTTTTTAATGATACACCACGTGTTGTATTTGCATTTATCATTGGTACGGTGATTCCTTGGGGCATGGGATTATTATCTGGTACAAATGCAGTTTGGGTTGATTATTTTGCGATTTGTAATTGGATTATTTGGACTGCATACTTACTTCCACCAGCATTTGGTTATGGATTTCAAGCGAATGCAACACCGACTGGTGAATTTGTATTTCTTCAATTCGTATCAAATTGGGGTAATACAAATGCTGAATATACCGTTGCTTCTACTTTATTAATTCGATATTTACTTAGTATATTTGGATTGGTCCATTGTACTACTGGAGCTCTAGTACATTATATTGTTAGTTCATATACATTTGATAGTGCAATCCTCGAGGAAGAAGGTATAGTCGGTGTAAAAACACTCGTTATTGATCAAAGCAAGATAGAAAAGACTTGGGGTCAATGGTGTATGGGAGGATGTTGGTGTGGTGCATCGGCTAATAATGAAAAGAAGGATGAGGATGTCGTCGACGACGATAGTGTCGATGCCGATCGATTGTGATACCGATAGCGACGATGCCGATCGATTGTGATACCGATAGCGATGACGAATCACGTAATTTATTTTTTTTTCTTTTCTTTTCTTCACAAATAATAATAATAATAAAAATGGTTTTTATAGTCATTGAAGGTAATCACGATGCATCCATACAGCAGGCCGTTCGCCTGGCTGATTTAATATCGGAAACATATGACACAGATGCCACTATTCTCGTACCATCAACGAGATATTATGATTTACATAAAAAGGATATGATTAATTATCCAAAATCATTGTCCTTATTACATGAATTAGATTTTAATGAACAAGAAAAAAAAGTATTAAAAGCAATTCAAGATGGTAGTGATGTTATTATTTGTATTAATTATTATTATAATCAATATTCAGATCGATGCGAATGGAGAGAAATATGTATGCCAGATTTAGTATTTTATTTATCGACAGACGATTATGTGGATAGTAAATTTAATGCATTCGTTCATCATCATCGATTATCCTATCAAATCATACATTTAGTTGATGATCCAACTGTACCAACATTGAATTTATATGGACAAATATTGGATAAATTAAAGATGACAGATAAAAAAAATTTAAAAGATATTATGGAAGGAACAACAGTGTGAGTCACTCACTCACTCACACACACAAAATGGAATATGATGATTGTGAAAAATTGAATATTGCTACCGTAAGTATCTGTTTGTTTTGGTTTGTGTGTTTTATTAGGGCAATAAAATTACGTGTCATTGTGTGTCTCTGCGTGCTATCGATGTGTATGTCATTTGCACCATCAGAATCAATCCGATTCATTGTTGCAGTGTGTGGATTTATCTACAGCACGGTGGGAATTGTTGTGTATATCATTATCGCGTCACGCATGACACCACACAAATTAAAAAATAAATAAAAAAAATGACTATTCTTTCATTCTTTGGTTTTGATTCAGTAAAGGATCAAGGATATTTAAATTATAAAGCAGCATTCTTTACATTCGTTTGTTTTCCTGATGGTGATTGTCTTTTCTTAGTTGCAATGATATTTAGTTTATTTTTTACTCTCTTGTTTACTGCATTACAATATACTCAACATTATCAATTATGTGGTCATTTTCTATCGTTAAATGATGCAAACTGTACAACTATTCCATGGATTGTAAATGGTGTAAATGAAGTTGAAGTTGGAACAGTATATTTTTTTATTATTACAATCATCAATGCTATTCGATTAAGAAAATCAATTCCTATTAGAGGTGAACCAGCAGATATTCTTCTTCTCGTTCAATGGATGTTATATACGGCATGTGCACCCTTATCAATTACAGCATTAATTGCATTTGAAGGAACATTAAATGATCGTGTTACGATTACTGATGTGATTCGAGGTAGTAGTTGGGTATGTTTTTTAGCATTATTAATTATTATATTATTTGGAAGATATCCATCCTCATATAAACATTTATTATGGAGTTCAATGATTCTTTTGATACATTATGTATTCGTTGGACTTTTATTAAATCAAGAAATTTATGTCTATCCACAAGTAGTTAATGTACATCCACATACGGTGATTACTAAGGCAATTCTTTATTTTGTTGTAAATCTGATTGTTCATGCAATAATTGTATCAATTCAAACAAAGAGAGGAAGAGGTATTTGGATTTCAAATCAAATTATTACTAATGATGATGTTGGTACTGATGAATTAACTTGACCCTCGACTCATTTTTCTTTACATTTATTACCTTTCCACATACAAAACATTTTTCTTGTTAAACATGGTATCATTGTTAATCCTTCACAATATGTTTTTCTTTGACATTTAATTAATGTTCCAAACCAATTACATCCATCTTCATTACATTCGGTTTGATCTGTAATTTCATCACAATTACGTACAATTGGTTGTTGTGTTGGTATTACCGTAGGTGTTAACGTAGGTGATGTCGTCGTCGTATTTGTATCATTAACAGGAGCTATACGAATAGAATAATAAACACCATTTAATTGGCGTACAAAACAATTTAATCTACCTAATCGTTCACATTCCCATGATATCCACTTTGATGTCTTAACAGGACATTTAGATTGAACAAATATTGCTACCTGTTGATTACAAAATGGAAAATATATATCTAAATCATAATCTGGAATAGAATATGGAGGTGGAAATTGTACACCACCACATATAAAATAATTTCCATATTCAACCATAATAGTTGGCATGGGTGATGGAGTAGTGAGTGGATATTCTACTGCAATAAAAATTAAAGGACATATTGAAGCGTTTACGAACAATAATGATAATGACAACAACAATATTAACATGATTTCTTTTGTGAGTCACTGTGTCCTAGTTTCATCACAATTTAATCTATTCACAGTAATCTTATTGCGCGATGGATAATAAATAAAACGTATGAGATCATCATCTTCGTCCTCGTCGTCGTCGAATCTTAATATTTCCACTGCAGTATCAGTCAAAAGAGGTATTGCTTCACCAATAAATTTATATAGATGAGTCCATGTTCGATCAAGTTCTAATTCAATTAAATCATTTGAGCCTCTTAAAATAAACATTAAACGGTTACCATATGAAATCATAATACTATCAAAAGGAGGTACTTCTATTGGTGGTGAAATAATTACATTACGTAATAATTGTCTATCAAGCATATATTCCTTAATCGCTGTTGAACCAATTACTCTAAACAATCCATCATTCATCCAATGACATTTTTTTTCTCCATTTTCTCCATTCTTTACTTTAAAAATAAATCCTTTTTCTAAATCAATCATCATAAATGGTGCTGTTGTTGATACGGGCATAATAATCAATTGAATACCATCATCTCTCGTTTTATGCCAAGTTACCGTTGATATAGATTCGTTCACTGTAAGTTTTAATTCATCATTAATCCATCGATTGGAATCTTCATCGAAATGAAAGATACGACCAGCTAATAAAAAATAATCGTGACCAAAGAATGGATATACAATAGATCCGCTGGGTGGCGATGGTGTCATTGAATAAGTAAATTTTTCAATAACAATTCCATCATTCTTTATTATTTCAACACCGACACCGGGAATTATATTAACCTTCCATTTACCCCATTGGTTTACCATTGTTTGTGACGGCTGGGTAACGGCTGGGTAACGGATGGGTAATGGATGGGTAACGGATGGGTAACGGATGTGTACCGGGTGGGTAACGTCACCAACGTGACACGGACACAAATGTTTGAGTTCAATATATTTCCATTATTATTTATTCATATCGTGGGACAAGTTGGATTATATCAAGAAATATGGAACATAGTTTGTAGCCTGACTCATCCATTTTTAATTCCAATTGCTGATGCTATTGAAGTGTACGTTTATTTTTATCTATCGTAATTACGTTTTTATTCTACAAATTATATCAACCTCGTATATCAAATCATACATTTAGTCGATGATAACATGTAAATACGTGACTTTTATGGTTTTTTCTGTGTATTTGCCCATCACTGATTAATTACCTGGATGAATATTTTGCACAATACGAACAATCACATTGGTATGATCCTTATTAACAATAATGAGTGAAAATGGGTCCCATCTCCAAAAAAAATTCTGTAT
>Ga0302185_10000522_pt1 | contig 29588 bp, 21 predicted proteins | sample II_Bog_E1_1_FD_200231 | JGI IMG/M metagenome (GOLD analysis project Ga0302185, IMG submission 200231) | Peat permafrost microbial communities from Stordalen Mire near Abisko, Sweden - II_Bog_E1_2 | ecosystem: Environmental > Terrestrial > Soil > Wetlands > Peat | place: Sweden: Abisko... | reverse complement strand
TGCATGCAGAACAATGCTATTATTGCTCATCCAATTTGGCCAATTGTAATATCTCTGCTAACTCCTGCTGTTTGTCGTGCAACTAATCTTTTTATTTGAGTTAAGGCAGTTGCAGTTCTTGTTCATCAAATTGCCTCTCATGTTAAAGTGCTATCACCTGTACATCTTGCTATAATGAATCTTATCTGAGTGTAGGGGATTGTGTTTCCTGCTCATTAAATTTATCAAACTGCAGTTTTTGTCTTGATGGTTCAAGCTGCTTATTTTGCAATGAAGGGTATTATCTAAAGGTAAGTAACTGCTACTCTTGCTAATTAAACTTATTAAATTGTTACTCATGCTAAAACGATTCAAGCTGCATAGTTTGTAAGGATGGCTTTACTTTAAGTAAAGGCAATTGCACTTCTTGTCCATCAAATTGTTTAACTTGTAATTAATCTGCGAAATGTTAAATTTGTAACAATGGATATTATATGAATGGTAGGAGCTGTTCTACCTGTCCTTAGAATTGTTAGTTGTGCGATAATTTCTCCATTTGTCAATCTTGTAACAACAATTATTATCTATACGCAAATCAATGTTATTACTGCTCGTCCAACTTGATCAATTGCAATGATTCTGCGAAATCCTCCTGTTGCCTGGGATGCAATGATGCCTTTTATTTGAGTCAAGGCAACTGCAATTCCTGCTTATCAAATTGCGTGTCATGTTAAAATTCTTCCGTCTGCAATGTTTGCGCTGATGGATTTTATCTTAACAGCAGTTAATGTTCACCCTGTCTGCCAAATTGTGTATTCTGTCAAATTGGTTTAACTTGTATTACTTGTAGTGATGGATTTTATCTGAATGGAAATATCTGTTCTCAATGTCTCTCAGATTGCCTTCTTTGTAATTCTGGAAATTTTTGCCAGCAATGCAAATCAGGTTATTTATGGACAGTTAATGATACCTGCTCAATAATACCATTAGTATTTTTGATAATTTTTGGAGTTTGTTTGTTGATCTTTGGTATTACCTGTTTTTGCTGTTGCAGAAGCCCAAATGGCAAGAAAGGAGGGCAGGAAAATAATCCAGAAGGGCCATCTTTTAATGATATCATAAGACCATCATGTATCTGATTTATTAAACTAATTGGAATTTAAATTTAAATTGTATTTAATCCAATCCTAGAATTCATTAATTTATTATGATCATAATTGAACTAAAGTTTGAAGAATTTTTTTCTTTGTATTTTGATTCAATTTTTTCACTACAAGCAACCATTCAATTGTTATGTGAAATTTGATGTTCATTCTCCATTATAGATGACATATTCTAAAGTTTGTTCTAATTTCTTTGAACAGTTTACATAATTTTCTATGGCAGGGCAGGACTATTTTAGTAAATCGATAATAAAAAGTAAAAAATTGGTTCCATTAGGAAATAAAAGGTTTGTGAGTCTTTCTCAATCGTCTTAGATTAATTATATTTTTAACGATTTCTCTACAAATTCAAAAAAATCTAATCACACAATGTACTTGAAGGAGAATCAATTAGGATTTTCAAGATAAATGACAATATATAACAATAAAATTATGAATTCGTATCTTTGGGCAAATGACCAATATAGGAAAATGTATTCCCACATTGGAATTAAACCTATTATTACTATTAATATTTTGCTGATAATAACTGTAATCTATAAAATTATAAAATAGTCAAATAAAAAGACTACTTAATTGAGATAAATAATTATCTTTAAGATTCTATTGATATCCATGTTTATGTGAGGGATGAGATAAATTTAATGCCCATCAAATTGTTTGTTTAAAAAATAAATAATAATTTTAAAAATTGCAAAATTTTAAGATAATCTTTTTTGCTGATAACTAAAATTTTTTATAATTTTTTTATTGATTCTTGAATAGAATGAATTAATTGAATATATCACTCACTCTTATTCATCTGTTAAGATTTTTTCATCGATTTTAATTAATTGGCATATTCTCCAAAGTTCCCTTTGATTTTTAATTATGAATGCAATGATCCAGCAAAAAAGAATGCTCAATATTCCAGTCAAACTTACTATAGAATACACAAATAACATTTTACTTTATGTCATATTGGAGATAAATACAGCAAAGCAACTAGAATAGATAGTGCAAAGTCCATATATCCAACTTCTCATCATGTTTTCAGTATAAAACATGAGATCAATCTGCTCTTTATAAGTATTCAAAAATAAGAGATCTGTATGATAAGAATTATTCGTAATATTATTCAAGGCTGATTGCATTACCGGTAAAAAATTGGAAATTTGTTGGATAGTTCCATAAGATAAAAGATTAATTTCACCTTGGTATTCAGGAGCACAATTCATAAAAGTGCATATGTACTGATTTGTAAATTGATTTAAACCTGTTTTGAAAGTGGCAAATTCAGGATAGCTTGTTTATGCAAATATAGGAATTGTTGTGACAGAAGCCGACGCCATATAACTATTAAGATAGCTTGTGAATGCAGCATTATTGAAATTCACCTTTCCAGATGACTTTAAGCAAATTAAATTTAGCATATTGTTGAGGGCTCTCGAAAAATTGGAAGCTATATTAATTATTTTTTACTTATCTTGTTTACATTTATGATACTGTTTGTAGATTAAACCTCATCAATATCTCTGTACATGTTATTAAGTATTTGATTAGTGAGAGCTAATGCCCACATTGTTAAGAGTATAAGAGATGGAATTAATAATACAAATTTGTTTCTTGAACTCATTCTAAGATTTTTTGATTTAGTTGGAGAAGTTTATCTTTCCTTTAGATTTGTTTATTAAGCGTGAAACTATGACTTATTCAAACTATCATTGATTAAATTTCGACCTGAAAATTACCTTAATGAGAGTTGAGTATTGGATTATTCTCCTAATTTAGAAATAAAGTACTTTAGGCTAATTGTGTTTCTTGTTTTTTTAATATTAAAAACTCGGGAGATTTAAAATCAATTTATTCGGTGGTTAATTTCGAAATATATTTTTTTATTCCTTATATTTGCTATTAACTGGGATGAACGCTATAGATTAATGCCATTACTTCATTATTATTTAATCTAAACTGCGATTATAGTTTGAAAATCACAGGCAACAATAAAAAGGAAAAGATGAAAAAAAAGATAAGGGATATATTATTTATCTGATGATCTTATTGACTAAAGTTGCTAATTTAATTTAAAAAACTCAATCTATAGTCTAAGATACTCGAAATAAATATAGTTTGCATGTTTAGTCGAGATCGGTTGAGAGCATGTTGAAATTAGTAAGGATCATCCTGAAACTGATAAGTCAAATAGCTATTAGAGATAAATTATTGTATTAATTCATAATTAGTCTTCTGATAACTGAGTCCTGGAACTAAAGATGGCTCAGGATGAGTAACACTGTTGAATATTTTCAGATACTAGTTTGCTTCTTGTAAGATTAGAGCTTCTTGAAGGATATTTAATTGGGTATATTGATTAGTATAATTATATTGCATATTAAGGTCCATATAACTCATATCTAAAGCAAGTTTATAAGTGTAATTATAGTAACTTACCATATTACCATAAGTTGTAATCAATAAATTTAAATGATTAGTTTTAGTATTAATTCCTTAAACTAAATAATATTAGCTCAAAAAAATTCCAAGGATTAAGATAGGAATGATGACTATGAGAGAAATAAAAGATTTATTATAGAATTATTTAATTATTGATTTCATGTTGTGAGCATATTTTACTAAAACTTATTCACTATAGTCTAAAGGAGTAATAGAGTCTATATACTTCTAAGTCATAAATTTGGTTTTAAAAGTATGATTAGAAACTGATAAATCGTACATGTTCGATTAATTTGAATTAATTACTTCTGCAAAAAAATATACTTTTCCTTTTTCAAATATTATTTATCTCAAAGGATGATATTCTAACTAATTATTCTTATCTTTATGTATTTGTGACGTATTTAAGTCAGTATAATCTTCAACATACTCTTGAAAATTATGTATTTTATTAATGGTTGGTGAGAATTAATTGAGATTATTCGAACACTCCAGTATATCTCCATTTTCTTGTACAAATAAAAATGTCTAAAAATCATAGGCATTGTTCTTTCGAATATGAAGATATCCAACTAAAGACAACTATCTGTCTATATTATGGTCTAAAAATAGAAGAACATCACATTATTGATAAAATCCATAGTTATTTTTTACTAGAGTTTGTTTTTTGAAAATGTAACTTTCCTGAAATTTGATATTAATCAACTCATTAGCCAGCTACTTATGATGCTTACGAAAAAAATCAGGAATTAATACCTATAAGTTCTGATATTTTAGCTATTTTCTGCTGTATCCTAATAAATTATGAACATTTTATCCAATTTTTTGAATGGATAGCAGTTCAGGCAGTAAGGATAATCGGATAAATATTTTTTAATCCAAATCTAAATCTATTGCGGCCTATTTTTAAAAATTTAGCAAGTCCAAAATTTAATAGCCAGATTTATAATCTCTTGCGACTTCGAATAAGTATGAGATATAGAGCATTGAGATGTAAATGCATTTGATATTAAAAGAATTATACTTCTAATGCAATTACATTTATAATTTTGCAAGATTGTTTGCTCGTCTCCTCAGCTATGATGATTCAACTTCAAGCTTTTGCTTATATTAGTGAAATTGAATATGTTTAATTGAACTTTTTAGGAGCAAAGCTTTTAATTGTTACGACAGAAAGTATTAATTATAGTGAGCAAAGTGAATTATGAGCATTTATGCTTGATATCTTTCACTCATTCTCTATTAAAGCCTGTAAATTAGAATACAATGGATTATTTCATAACATTTGCATTGATTTTTTAAGTTTTCAATAATTTTCTTGCTCTTTATAAGTTATCCTTTTTCAAAAATATAGAGTCCTGCCAAAAGAATTTAACTAAAGAATGATCTTTTTTTGTTTAGCAAAAATATTATTTTTTCAATATATTGCCTTTTCTTCTCCTTTTTCTTCTGCTTTTTGTTTTAATTTGAATTATTTTAATTTTCAATAATGGCTTCTATTTGATTTTACATTTATTAATTATATTCATGAGAATGCAGATACCTAAGCATCTCAATACTCATAGACAGATAGTCTTAAGCTATATAGAGTTCATCTAATTTAATTAATCTTCTTTTCCATTTATAAATTTCATATAAACATTGGGATATTATTAGAGGACCCAACATTTATACCAATTGAATATTCATATTTATCCAAGTCATGAAAAATATTTTGAGATGTTCCAAGACTATCCATAAATAAAATCTGATTAAGCATTATTTATAGTTGCTGTTGGTCATCAAAGAAAGATTTTGACAAATCAATAAGCCACTAAAAGAGATTATTAAGCTTAATTGAATCAAATATGATCCTGAATATTAATTAGAAACAATTATTCCAAAGGCGAGAAAGATATAATGTAAAAATTTAACCCAGTTTAACTTCTATGAGCTAATATTTGAAAGACTACCATCAAATGATATTTTACTCGTAATATCAATTGCTATTAAGAAAAACAGCAAAAAAAGTATAATCACACTCAATATTTATATTTGCGATTATAATAGACCATTTAGAATCAAAATGTAAAAAAAAGAAATGAGGGAGACTGATAATATGCATCTAATCAAGAAGAGAATGAGGATAATGATGAGAAAATTGGAGTTGTTTCCAATATAGGAGAGAAAGACTATATTTAGAAAGGAAGAACCATTAATAATTGAGATATAAAGAGCTGCTTGGACCAAAAGAGATGTAATTTGCAAATAAGGCGAAAGCAAGTCACGATCTAAAAAGTAGGCCTTTAATTTTCTTCGAAGAGGAAATGAAGATTGATCGAACATATGATTTAAATTTAATTTTAAATTTTACGAATAAATAATTAATTTCAACGTTGAAAGGATTTGCAGACTCTTAATAGCAAAAATAAGATAATTGCATATTTTCTGTATTTGCATCAACATAACATTGAGGTCTTGCCATAAAAATAATCTCGATTTTAGATGGTTATCTCCTGCCTAAATGAAATGAAATTATTTTATTTAAAGACAAGCAAAAATACGATTTGTAAGTAATTTCAGAAGAAAATGCTGACTAATTGAATTTATTGCTTAAAATTATAAAATCATTGTTAAGGCTAACTAAGGTAATATTGATATAATATCATAATTTAAATAATGGTTAAGGTTTATTCTTGAACGTTTATGTTTCTTTAAATGTTTAAGCAACTATTAATTAAGCGAACTCAAGTTGAGTTAATGATTATAATAGAATATAAGCATTTTGTAAAAAATTATCATTACCATTGACAGTAAATTACAATTAAAACAGACAAGCCGCATATATGGAGATGCAAAAGAAATAGAGTACAACATTTATACTAAAGCGTAATCTTAAAAAGCTTTCCATCTCCCTCTTTTAAACAAAAATATAAAAATTGCTTTTTATAACTATTACGTCATAAGATAAGATAAACAATCATTATTGCTCAAAGTTCTCAGAGTCTTTTTTAGAGAAATCGCCCTTCAATTTGACGAGAAAATATCTCTTCATTTTTAAATGATCTGTTTTTTTTGTTTTGCTAATTTTGGTATTTGTGAGCAAAATTAAGAGATGATCTGACCTCAAAAATTGAGAGATAAGTATCCTGCATACTTTATTGTAGAATAATTGCTCTTCAACACTGAACACAGAGAGAGAGGGATCAACATGAGTCGTTATTGTTGTCAAGATAGTCTTGTTGCTCTCCGATGTTATCTTTTCCTTTAGATATATTTGATAAGAATAAAAGTTTTTTTCTGAAAATTTTTCGCTTTTATCAAGTCGATTAAGGATTTTCTTTACTATTTTGCTGGATTTATTGGCTCTTCTGATATAGGAAAAGATAATATTCAAGTTATTGGGTAAAATATTACGATTTTGGACATCTTAGATGTATATATCGTTGCTTATATTTTTTCTTCTGCCTCTCTTTATTAGTCCCGTCGATTCATTCTTTTTGTTAGCAACGACCTTTGAAGAGGTGAGAGGAAGGACTGAACCTGTATTCTAGGGTATGCTTTGGGTTTTTGGTTAACTGGCTGAATTTTTCTGATTTATAGTCATGTTTGGAGAAAGATGATGTAAATTTTAAAAAAGAGGACTTAAAAAATAAACTGGTTGATAACTGAAGGCCAAAGGGTAGCTTGATTGATAAGGGTAGCACTGAAACTGCATAGAATATGGGAATTGCATCTTTTGATTAGATTTGCGGATGGAATATTAATTATAAATCAAAATAAACGGTCCATGATTTGCAGAGGTTGCCTGTCAAACTTAAGCTATTAATTTACATATCTTTGTTATTTTATTTGACATTTGAAGCTCACATTTTATCAAACTCTGCTTATTCTTTGCTTTTTAAATAAGTTCAAAAATGGTACAAAAAATATAAAAACTTCTGCTCAAGCTATTTTGGTTAAGCAACAATATTCGTGGTCAAGGTATGTTAAGACTATTAAAGTCATGACTATAATCAAAAAAATAATATTGCGGTTTAAAAGAATGAGATGGTAACTGTATTTTTATTAGAACATGGTAATACGCAAAATGTAATATCAAACACTAGGCATAAAAACTAATAATATCGATTAAATATCTTTAACTTAAAGAGAAACCTGATAAAATAGTAATAATTCTTACTTATTTATAATTTTGTTAACTTTAAAGGATAGCTACTCAGTTTTATCTAACATTGATAAACTCTAAACTAACAAAAATGTTGTGAAAATGGGAATCCAAATAGAAAAAGGTATTTCTGATTCTTTTTTCTAGGAGCAGATGTCATATAAAAATAATTTATCTTTAAGAGTCGAATTACCTTAAAATCAATGTTTAATATAACTTTATTAATTAAAATTCAAAGCCAATTTTATGTGACTTCTTAAACCATAAATTATAGATTTTCTTGTAATTCATCCAACAGTAGAATCCTGATGACGAAACCGTTTTATTCTCTAATTATTTCATGTCCTATCGAAACCAGATTCTGATATAGAGAATTATAAAAAACAGTTTATTATATCGATAATTATAATTTTTAATAAAAAGACCTTTTAATTTATTTAATCAATCCAATTTATTTCAGCAAATACTTTTTTTATTTTTAAACTAAAAGTTAGGTCATTTTAATAAAATGAGTTAATTAGTTTAATAAAAATATCTCAGCTATTATATTGATGTTCTCCATATTGATTAAAGGATTAATTTCTTCAAGATATTTGTATTTATCGTTTCACATTTTATGCACTGTTGATATTTATGGAGAAATACATTATTTGACAAGAAATCATTAGAAATATTTTTATTATATTTGCGAGAGGTCGTCTTCTCACTTGTATTTCTCGTAATCGTGGTGGATTTTACCAATATTCATTTTTTGCTGTTGATCTCTTCATTCTGATGGTTTTAGTCGCTCTGAGACCTATTAAAGAGTCTTTAAATAAATTATAATTTGTTTATATTGTGACTCTTGATAAAAAAATAAGCTAAGTTTATCAGTTTTGATAGATATGATAGTCTTCAGTGAAACTAATGAAATATTAATCTTCAATATGGATAAATAATAGTAATTTACTATGATTATATTTTAGACTAATTTGTCTCAGAAAATTCGGCAAATGTGAAGAAGAAGTTTATCATCAATAATTATTACATGAAAAGAAGCAGCTTGAAGCCAACCTATGAGACAGCCTCATCTAAAATTGCTCCTATTCCCACCAGACGGAAAACCAGAAAATAAGAATCTAAAATAATACCTCCATTCAAAAATAATCTTCGCTCTTCATCACCCTCCATCTTTGAGCCTCATACTTCAGATGACGACTAAAACTCTGTTTCTGCCTACAAATGTGGATGTGATTATTCCACTGACTCAATCCACTCTTTCAAGAATCATGTCCTCGATGCGCATAGAGGAGAGTTCCAAGAAGGAAGCTCTCATTTTCTTTCGGGAATGACAAAAGTTGTGTTGCCTTTCATTGAAAAAAACAACCTTTCGTCTTGGAGTAAGAATGAGCTAAATTTAAAGGACTCTGAATGGAAAACAAAACTTAAGGAATCGCCTCATGAGATATGGTGGAACGGGTTTGTGCTAATAAAACACAGACCTCTCAAAAGAGACGCATTTTACTGTGGGCATTGCCAGTTGCCTTTTGTAAGAATAATTGACTTCATCAATCACTGTCTCATAGACTGTGGCTAACTTTAGAATGAGGCGTCGTCTCATTTCATTTATGATCAAACAGACTGGAAAGCAAAAGTAGAAGAAAGCCAATTTAAGCTTAAAACAAAACCTAAGCCAATAATCGAATAACACAAATCTTACAAATAACCCTAAAAATCTAAATTAAACCAAATGGCAAAATATTCAAAGTTCGAAGATTTTCATGAACAAATGGTAAATTTTGCAGTTCATTATTTCTCAATTCTTCCAGAAACTGCAAAATTTCAACTTCGGAAGACGTATATTCATATAAATGACAAGATTATTTATAATAATCCTTCTTAATAAAATTCTAACATAAAAAATGGGTCTTTCAAATGCTTTACTTGTGAAACCATTTTTTCAAATAAATTTGATTTTTCCAATCACCTTTAGGTCAGCGGCGAGAAACAAGATGTGCGCTCTAGTCTTCTTGTTTTTAATAGGGAAATATTTTATCAAACAAATGAGAAAAAAATGAAAAAACATTTGTTGAGAAAAAAATGTTAAATACAAAATCAGGATTTCGATTTTGATTTTTTGAAATATTTAGCCAAAAAGGAGACACTTCCTCTAGAATTAGATACTTTTTTTCAGTAGACATTGAGATTCGAAGGGATCATTAAATCCTTTTATTTTGGATGGTGCAATTTCTAATAGTTTAAATGCGAAGCATGCGCATATACCACCAAACTTCATAATAACCATAAATGTTATTTTAAACAGATTTATGCTCATATATATTAAGGCAATAGCAGATGCTATAGTCAAAATTACGCTTTTCTTTATTTAGAAGACTGGAAGATGGATTATACAAGAAAACAAGCAGTGCTGGATTTAAGAAATCCTTATCTAAAAGACTAAAACTTCATTTGTCCTTGCCGAAAAACAATAATACTCTCAAAAGTATAATTTGTAAATCATGTCGTCAAGTAACACCAAGGAATGGTTCACATCAGGTTTTATAGCTCACCATCCATCTTTGAATGATTTGCCTCACCCAATCATTAAAAATATTTATTGATATTATCAATACCTAGCATTCTTTAGCCATCTCTGCTAAGGTTTGGAATTTGCACAAAATTAATATGTTGTCGAAAAATTATTGCAATTATATTTTTTCCTTAAAATATTTAACATTTTGCAACAATATCAACTGATAAATTCCAATAATTGCCAATGATGAAATTATAATTTCCATCATAAAATAAAATATTCTGCTCTTTGTAGAATAACCTATTCATACTCCTTGATATCTCCGATTATCGTAATAGAAAAATATCAAATTATGATCTATTTGTGCTGTCATATATTTATATGTTAAGAAATAGCACTTAAAAATTCAGATAAAGGTATAATTCTTCAAGTAAAAAATCTTCGCTCACCAGCATCGCTATAGGGAATACTAATCGAGAGTTTTACCAAGCAAATAGTGTAACTTTGATATCAAACATTAAAAGATCTGCGAGTACGCGAAAACTGGAGCAAAGTATTCGGTATAAGCAAAGTACGGCTACAACACCTATCTCGGCTAAATCAACTCAAAAATCTTAAGAGATGCATTTAAGGGCTCTCAAGTCATGGAAAGATTCTGCCAGTCAGATCAGCAAGTTCAAAATACTTTAAAAAAGTATTCCCATAAATTTAAAACCGAAGGAAAAGCTTCTTCTCTAGTAAAATCAAAGTAAAAAGAGAGATCCTGAATAATTTATAGAGAATCTGACAAAAAATTCAATATTCTTTTGCTGTCAATGTTACCAATATGTCTTCGAAATATAAAAAAAGCGGCATTTTCCTGATTGCAAAGACACACCGAGTTTGGAGCTGAAGGGAAAATAACTGAGCAAATTCTTTCAAATCAAATTAGATAAGATTCTGTAATTATCAAAATATACTGGAACAAAAACAGCGGAAGTAGAGCAACTCTACAATTAAATTGTCAACAATTAGTATTGTTAAATATCTCTTATTAAGTATCCTGCTGATTGCTAATTTTTAAGTCTTGAATAGATATTGGAAGCATTCGCCTTTACAAGTAATAAACTGCTTTAGAATCCAATTGACAATAAATCATCGCTTTTAAGCTGTTTCTGATTTAATGATCTTTTTAAATGGCTATTTTTCTTTCCTAATGTTTAAATAAGTTCCTGCTAAATTAATTTTCATAGGTTGTATTGCAAAATATGTTATTATTGTAACTTAAAGATTAATGAGCGGCCTTTAGGATTAACAAGTCGAACTCAGCAGCGAGTCCGATCCAGAAGATATCGATCTAGATCAGATTAACGATATTCATGTTAGTGAAAATGATATTGACGAGCTTGACAGACTTATCTCAACTACTAAGAATCAATTTTGTAATATTCATCTCATTCAGAGTCAAAACAAGCGGTTGAAGGTACAGCTGAGGGAGAGGCAGCTGACTTGTTCTTGAGAAATTTTTTTATCAAGCATAAGATGAATGAGACTCTAAACAATTTTCAGCAGGAATGGTACTAATTAGCGCAAAGGGGGATAGTCGTAGAAGGAGCAGATAAAATACCTGCAGAGTACTAACAGAGCGAGCACCTGAAGGATGAAATCCGAAGACTAAAAGATTAGCTGGACAAAGCCATTATCATAGCTGAAAAGGCACGAGGCACTTATTAAAAATTGCTTAAGGAAAAAAACTTTTATAAGATGCATCACCAACGAGTACAGCAAGAAAAGAAGAAGCTTAACTATGATCTGGAAAAATTGAGAAACGGTCATGTTGTCTTTGAGAAAAGATACGATGAGATGGCTGATAAATACAGCCACCTGATGAAGGAGAAAATGCTTATTAAACTGTAAAGAGATAGACTCAAGACAAGGTCGCAGATTCAAAAGGAAATTAGCCAGAATGCACCGGTGTCTGTGATTTCTGAAGGTCAAGGATCTAAAGATGAGCTGGGTGCAACTAAACAAAAAGTCAAATTTACTCCTTTCCCAGCGGACTAACGAGATAACCCTCATGCTGATGAATAGACCCCTGCCTTTTAGTATAAAAACACAGTTTTATATAAGACATGGAAGCCACACAATATGGCAATAACTTCAATTGATCTTCACCCCAAAAAGCCAGTACTAGCCACAGGAAGCGACGATCTATCATTTAAGCTGATGACAGTTCCTCAAGGATAGCTAATAATGTCAGGATAAGGACATAAGTAATGGGTCAGTGGAGTAAAATTTCATCCTAAGGGACTGCATCTGCTTACAAGTAGCGGTGACTCTCAAATAAAATTATGGGATATTGCCAATTACACATGCATTCAAACTTATAAAGATCACACACAGCCAGTTTGGGATGTCGATTTTCACGATACTGGCGATTTCTTTGCCAGTGGCTCGATGGACCATTTGGCAAAGATATTTGACGTGAATGTTGGTAAATGTAGGCACTCGCTAAGGGGACATGTCGATTCAGTGAATGCAGTGCACTTTCAGCCATATTCTAACATTGTAGCAACTGCAAGTGCAGATAAAACAGTGTCTCTGTGGGATCTCAAAACAAGTCTTTGCGTACAAACATTCTTTGGGCACAATAATGCTGTCAACGATGTTTGTTTTAGTCTTGCCGGAGATAAGATCGTTTCTTGTGATTCTGACGGAATCGTTAAAGTGTGGGATGTTAGAATGATTAAAGAAAAACTGCAGTTTGACAGTGGGCCATATGCCGCTAATGCCGTTGATTTCGATGTCTCAGGCACTATCATTGGTATTGCTCTGGACAAGGGAGAGGTTAAGATTTACAATGAGGCAATGGATAAAGTGTAGGTGACTCTCAAAGGTCACGAAGACTCAGTTCAAGATATCGTTTTTGACAAAAAATCAAAAAGTATATATACTTGCGGAGCAGATTGTACTTTCAGAATTTGGCAATGATAGCAAAATTCTTGATTTAAATAGAAGACTTTCTCCTTATATTAATGATTCTCATGAAATATTTCCATAAAGATTTAATTAGCTAAAATGATAAGAGCATAATATTATACGCGGTTATACCATTACAATTTATATAATAGTTCGTTAAATGACTTCAATACACCCAAAGTACATTGAGCTAGTCGATAAGGAAAATACACAACAAGGCTGCTTCATCAGCAAGAAGGACAAAATTAATGTAGAAGAAACCAAAAAAACAGTGCTTGGAGAGACTTCTCAGCCAAAGGTGATTGTGGATTAGCCATCCTCCCCCGAAGACACTAAACTGCTAAATCGAAAACGATAAATGCAACAAAAAGCTTCCACTCACTTTACTCTGAAACTGACCCATTGCTGATTTAGATTGATTTATTTAAGACATATTTGGTTGATACGGTTAGACATTGCAGCATGATAATTTCACAGGAGGACGATTATTATAAATTATTAACAAAATTATTGAAATTATTAACCCATTGATGAGAATTCATTGGACAAAATCCCATCCTGCGATTTGAAATTATTAATCATCCTCGGCATATCGGGTGACTCCTTTTCCTCGTGTTTTTCGGCGTTGATTCAGCATTTGCCTGAGTGTGGGTTTGCTAATATCCTTTTTCTCCCTTTTCTCCTTCTCATGGAAGACAATCTTTTGGGCTGATAGCTGTGCAAATTTAGACATCATTAAATTTTTGTTCTTCTTTACTTTAAACCTATCACTAGATCCGTTTTTGTAAACCTTGGAGAAATTCATCAGAGCTCGGCTTGTTGATATCCGTGCAACATCTTATGGAGGCTATTCTGTATGCTTCGTCAGCTGTAGCACCACATTGCATTTGTGAAAGGACTGATCCAGACTATATCGAGGGCGGGCACTCATTGACGTATAGGGGCGTTATTTAAACACAAACTGTTTCGATTTGTTTGAATGACAAGTATTCAGCGGCAAATCTTCATTTTTAATTAATTCGCTGATCTTAACGTATATATTTTATTTGTTTTTTGACTTGAGACTAGGTTGATATTTACGGTCAACATTCACCACGCAGGGAGACAGCATTTATGCATTTAGAGATTGCCTGCAGAGATCGATGCCTTAATTATATTTAAGATCAAACAATCCGCTTTGGTTTAGTTGTATTGGAGTCGTACTTGGGCGAATATCTGCTTTCTGATTATGATGGAGGGGACCTGCAAGTGCAGAGTTAGGTAAAAAGCTGTTGGAATGAAGATTAAGCTATTAATTGAGAGATAATTTTTGGAGAGGAAGTCTTTTTTTGTTGCTCATCTTACTCTTTAATATTATAATTTATGTTCTGTTAATTTATAGCCAATATCTGACTATCATTTTTTCGAGAAGACTTTATTCTTGTGCATGCGGTGCTTTCCCTATTACTAATATCTCTCTTTTGTGATCCATGCTTCTGCCACTTTTTAAGTTGCTTTTGCTATTATTGAAGCGCCGATGAACACATTGTATTTACGTGTTGGTGGGTCTATCACTCTGATTTTAACAGAACTTGTGTTTGTACTTGCTCCCCTCAAGACACGCTCCCTAAAGCGACTTTATACTTCTTATTTGATTCTTGTTGGAAAACCTGGAAGCATTGATGTACCACCTGAAATAAGAATATTTTTGTATAATTCTCTGCGCAGACTCATCTCACAGCTCTAAATGAAAAAATGAGTACATTAATACTTTTAAAAACCATTTATCCGCAACCTTCAGATTCCAGGCCAGCGATAGAAGGGTTCATGAGAATTTCAGGAGCAAGGAAACGCTCTCTACCAAGCTTAATCTTCTCACCGTCAGGCAGTACAAATTACCTTCATAGTTATAGATATACTTCTCATGGATGCATGTTTCAAGAGCCATTTTGGTGTCTATCTTAATATCACCTGAAACAAAGCAGAATTTTTCCTTGAGCTCACGTACAATTTAAAAATCAGAAGTGCTGTTGAAAGCATATCCTCTTTGAGCTAACAATTTTAGTAGATGACTCGTTACGTGTCTACCTGCTATTTACAATCTTTCAAAGCTAGAAGTAATTAGGTTGCCAAAAACCACAGGGATACAATGAGTGACTCCATCTCCACTATCAATCAGAAGAGCTGTTTCAATGGCCTATGCATAAAGAGACATTAGAGCCTGCATTCCATACTGGAGTCTGCCAATGTTGAACTGTTCGAACATTAATTCTAACATACCCTCTTTATTGGCTGTTGGATTCATAATGGCTTCAGTCATGAACACTGAGGTACCCTGAACTTTTTTAACCCCGATCTGTATGAGCTCGTACATACCGAATCAAAAGAGTAGGCTAGTAGTAGCTACATGTCTTCCCAATGTTGGACAATTCCTTCTGAAGTTGGGTAAGTTAGTTCCAACAAAGAACGATACTTCGATGCATCATCACCAATCATAATTTCCTGAATTATTGAAGGTGTACCTTTAGTTGAACATCCTCTCCTAAAGATTATTCACAGCGCAGCATGGGTCTGCCGACCAAACTAGCAAAGGTTGCTTTTGGGAAGTTGTCTCCAGCGAACCCCATTTTCATATAGCCGGTTCCAGGATCGCAGATGATCGGTGTGCTCTCCATTAATTAAATATTATCGCACATATCTAAAGGGTAATCTTCCTTTTATTGAAACTATAACTAAATATCAATTCGCATTCCTCATTTAAGAAGAAATCAAGAAAAATATGTGGTTGTAGTAAAAATTGGATAATCTGAAGGATGACTGTCAATCACTTGTCTTTAAGGTCCCGCCAGAATTTGTCATCTTCACGAGGAATGCATCCCGTCCATTTAGTTATGAAGGTCTAAGCTTTCCGCCAGAAATCAATCTTTTAGAGGATCGGATTCATCCATCCATTAATGATGCAGTAGCTTGAATTGAATTCTCCTTGATGATGAATGTGGTGCCTATCGTGACTGATTACGAGGCCTGACTTCTGAAGAAACTGAATTATGGGGTGAGGTTTTGTATGAACCATATGAGACCATTTGTGAATTTAGTTCGTTAAAACACCTAATACAACTCCGAATATAATGGTCCAATTGTAAGTTTGTGAAACGAAACTACCCGAAGCAGTCAACAGCCCCATCAAGATGAAAGGAGGCATTGGGTAAGATGAGGCAGCGTTGGTCTCGATGAAACCATGGAGAGTGATGTCTTGAGGGTCCACATGGTGCATCCTGAATGAGCGGATAATGGTGGGACCAAACATTGGGGTTTCAAATTTTCCCCAAGTATCAGCGCCCCAGTGAACTAACCCCGACACAAAATCGACAAGAAATTGAGCAATGATGAAACCAAAGAGGGTTGGAAGTGGTCCTTCGTGATTGCGAGCAGTATCACGAATAAGCATAATCCACATTACCAGACAAATGCCGAGGTAAGTAGACTCCCATATGCACTTCCCCATTGGATAACTGTTGTTCCATAGTTGCATTGTTTAGGGGACATTAGCCGGTAATTTAGAGGTACTAGCTTCACCTTTTTGATTGTACATTGTAATAAACAATTATTATCTCCATAAATATTTTGACTAAAAAAGCTCCTTGCACTAAACAGCAACTCAAAGAGCATTTTACTCCTTAACCTCCATTTTTAATTCATAATTACTTCGTTTGCCACTATCTCATTGATTCCTTCTATTTTTAAATTAATTCGGTAGCATATCTATCTTTTAAGCTTTACTTAATTCAGAATGTACGAATGATTGTTTTTGTTGAATCGATAATAATGAATCGTATTAGGATTTATAATTCCAATAAAATAATTGTCAGGTTGGACTATAACGAAAGACATTAGGCACAATGTGAACAACCAAGAATTCAATTCGGATGTGTAAATATTGTTCATCGGGAGAGTTACTAGAGCTGGAGTTGTCATTTTAGTCATTCTCTATAATTCATTGTCATCTTGCATTCATCATATAAGTATCAATTCATGTCCTCACTCTCCTTACATTGACACATAGAGATTATAATAATCATAAAACTCCGAAGGAAGATCAAACCTCGTAGCTTTTTTCATTTCATTCGTATCCGATAAGTTAAAAAGATACCATAAACAAATACCATTTTTTAAAAAATATCCCAGCTTTTATTTTTTATCACTAAAATGGCAGGCCCAATCAATTAGAAATGTTCTACTCAGGAATTGGATCAAATTTAAAGTGCTTAAAAGGCAAATTGTTCAAAAAGGAGGGTGATTTTTTGATGATTTAGATCACCAAAAACAAAGATTGAGAGACAGGAAGGAGAACAAAAGCGATGATACTACGATTTTTGGCTGATGCTTAGAAGAAGTCGGGAGGAGCTTAATGGCATAGAAATTAATGATCGATATATTCAAATGAATAAATTAATAATTAAATTGAGTTGAATGAAAAAGGAGGAAAAATCTACCCCTACTTCAAGTAAAGTTCGTTCATTCTATAAGTATGAGCTTCAAGCCACAAATTAAATTTTTAAAGATACTCTGGAGCTTGAGGGCTCTTATCTACACTCCACAGCACAGACCAACCGAATTAATAATGCCCAAACCAACTAGTTTGATGAGTTTTTTGCATAAGACAACGCTTAGTTTAAACCATTTCAGACTTTTTCTCCAATAAAATATCATCCATATCGTAAGATAGATGATTCAATCAATGTTTTTCAACGGAAATATCCACATATGAAATTATAGTCAGACAATGAATCTTTCAAGCAAAATAGGTTCAAATAGGCCTTCAGTCGTAGCAAGAGTCAAAAGGACAATAAAAAGGAGGTAGAGGGCAAATTATATAGCGATAGTTCATAGATATGTTCTTTTTCTTCCAATAATGACGGTGAATAATATAAAAAGCCTTCTTGTTATATAGATAAATCGATATAAACTGTTTATAAGAAGAAGGTCGATGCGGAGGATAATAGAAGATAGATGAGACGACAAAGGCAAGGACTAGCTAATATTAGCCTCAAGGTCAAGAACATCGTTGCAAAGACCGGTAAAATGGCCTTTCCTTAAGTTTCAAATGCAGTCTTGGATGATTCTAAACAAGACTTGCCCATTGAGCCAAAGTATTTTAATGATGTATGAAGGTAACGTGAAAAGTAGACAAAAAACATTAAGAGACGGGTATACGATGCTCTGAATGTTTTGGTGGCTGTTGACATTCTGGGTAAAGAAAAGCGCTATGTGATGTGTACTGGATTGACAAGACTGCCAGGAAAGAAGCTTTCAACTCATTGGTAAATCATTACCTAGAAGCAACGATTGCTTTAAGAATACAAAGACAACTATTTAAAGAAATTGAATAATCTTTAGCTTCTAAAAAAACAATACGAATTAGTCCTCAATCTGCATTTAAGAAATAAGCAGGCTCTAAATATAGAGAAAACTAAGCCTACAAGCAATAAAAAAAGTGGCGAGAAGACCCACCGCTTTTATTTTCCGTTGATATTCCTCATTCCACACAAACAAAATCTTACCAAAGTATATTGTTATTAAATTAGATGAAAATTCAAATTGTACACGATGAAAAGCATCCTGAAAGCATTAGAAAGTTTATCGTTTAGGGCAATGAATATGTGCAGACTGATTTAGACTTGCTGAAACACATAACTGCTCTCTCCAAGCCCATGATTCCTCCTCCATTATAGACTTCGATAATTCGCACCAAAGAACAGAATTTGTCTTCTCAATTAGTTGAAGACATCTATCTATAAAATTGATCAGCAAAAATTACTTCCATTCAGTTAATTTGAGTGCATATTATCATTGATATTACAGACATGCTTTAATAGAAGAACGACTCATAAGAAAAGCCCAAAATATATCGCCACATTAGAACAAGACACTCCGCCGATTTCGAATGCAGCTACGGTCCCCCTCCAATTGCACAGGCAGCAATAGATCCTAAGATGGTCGTGAAGAGGTCCAAAACCCCATTAGGGTTGACAAATTACCGTAATGCGATATCAACAAAAACAAGGGAATAAAAAGGAGAATCCTATTTCGATCTGGCTGTTCTGGTGGGCGAACTAAAATTGTTCAAACGATTGAAAAATGTGCGCTATTTAAAGAGCTTCAGTTCCAAAAAGAATATGTATAATGTATGCGAAGAGAGTCTGGTGGGTCATTTGCATGAAAGATTAGCTGGATTACGCAAGTAGTAGCAGTTGCACAAATCAAAAATACGCAAGCCGCTCAAATTTGCTTGATTTATATTACCTATTGAAGTTTTATAGGCAATTAGTGGAAGTCGTAAATTAATTAATCAAAGCTAATAATCGAAAGAGCCTGCCATATTCATAATGGGACTGCCTTCATTTTTTCCTCTTTCCTTTCTCATCAAATAAGACAATTTACCTCCCAGATGAGGGGCACGCATATCGAGTTCTCTGATCGTAGATTCACACTTCAAGAACTGATAGGTGGCGCATTCAGCTATGGCTCTATAAATTAATAATTTCAGAGCGGCTTCTCGCATAAGTAGTACTCCACTTTCAGCACACTCCGAAAGTACCTTCTGCCAATTCTTTTCCCGTATCAAAACCTTCAGCTTTCTCTCAAGGAAGAATTGCCCAATGATGGGGATGGATGTCAACTCTTCCAAATTTTGCAAGGTGAGCTACATGGACCCATTTTCCTATAACCATGGCTGGTTGCTATTAATCCTATCGAGCGTATAGGGCCCATAATTACTTACTAGCTTTCTGCCGTAATGTATAAAACTGACTCCTGCTGCAATGAGCAGCAAGTACACTAATTTTCTTAGCATTGATCTCCAATAAATTATATATTAAACTATTCTATTTCAATAAACTTGGAATATAAATTAGAAATACATTGAGAAGATATATATTAGTAATCAGTCAGCTTACTTGAGCAGCAGGTTCGTCAATCCATTTAATACGCTTACCCTAGACCCACTCTCCTAATTTCTTTTCACCTGACGCAAGATAGTACTCGCCACGGCCGTGCTGCTTGCCGTCTTTCCAAGATCCATAATATTTGCGACCATCTGGCCAGTAGAAGGTACCCATTCCATGTTTTTTATCGTTCACGTACTGCCCCTCATACTTCCTACCATCAGTCCACTCTGTCTTACCAAAGCCATGCATCTTATTGTTCTGCCATTCGCCCTCATATTTTCTGTTCTTACACCAGACATATACTCCTAAATAGAATAAAATGTACCCTTTCCATGAATTTAATTGTTAAGAAATTCTCCCTAATAGTAGCTTCCGTCTAAAAATTTAAGCACCCCCTTGCCAGTTTTAGTGCCGTTCTTATATTCTCCTTCATACTTCTCTCCATCCAGCCATTATTCAACTCCTTTCCCGTTTTGCTTATCGTCTTTCCACTCTCCGACGTATTTGGCTCCGTTAGAGTGAGTGTAGGTGCCTTGTCCGTTTGCCTTATCGTTTAACCATTATCCTTCATAAATATCTCCATCTGAGTGGTAAAGGATACCTTTGCCATTAGCCTTGTTATTTTTCCACTCCCCAACATATTTGCTCCCGTCAGCCCAAGCCTGAGTACCAGTTCCCTCACGCATTGCTTCTTTCCAACCTCCTTCATAAGTGATTCCATTGTCAAGTTAAACAGGTGGCAACTTCATAATGGCAGTGATGTTCATAGTTGATTGAATTAATTAATTGTCTTTTTCTGCTTTTCCTCGACCAACAAGATTGGCTGATACGTCTTCTATCTTCCTACTTGGCTATATCTCAGGTTCAGGTTGATCTATCTAAGTATTTTCTGCCCCAGCAGGTGATTCATTGACTTCATTTTTGTCGTTTAATTCATCAATATTTTTATTTTAGACCTACTCATTAATGTTTTGCTCTTTATTTGGCTCTATCTTGGCGCCTCCTGTTTAAAACTGTTCGTTTTCGTTTGTCTTGATATTGCAGTGATCGCTATCAAAGGCATCACTCTTGACATTCTTTTCAATCTGTTTCTTTTCTTGACAATCAACGTCGGGTGCCATTCTTTCCATACGTGCACAAGCTCCAATACAAACCCCCATAGTTGCGAAAATAATAAATTAATTTCTATCGAATAGAAGAATAAAACCCTAATATATGTCAATCTCTCACAATCAATATTGATTGATAGAAAAAATATGGAAAATCGAAATTAATAGAAAGGACTTAAAAAAGGATATCATAATGGTCATGGCAATAGAATTTAATTCAATATCTTTGGTAAATTTAACCAAACTTTCAAAATCAATGACTTTATCTATCTTTATTGCTTAATAAATGTTTATTTAAATTAATCAGAAGGAATTAAAAATAATAGCAAAAGAAAGCAGACAGAAAGAATTTCTATCTTGGCTGTACACCTTCAAGCAAATTGGCCTTCAAAAACAGGCGAACTTGATGGTGGACAACCGAGAGAAAAACTATTAGAGCTACCCCTTTTACTTCACAAATATAATCATCTATCTCCATGCTCAATTTTATCTTGGCCTAAATTTTTAAGAAATCTATCCATATATTTGGCAAATTAAACTGGATCCTGCACTGTTTATCTTTTTCCTGCCTAATCAATGAGCCTTCCTTTCTGCGAAAGGATCATCTCCTTTGTTTATTCCCGCAATTTCTCAATTTCTTCTAGAGTCTTAAATTTTAGAAAATCAACAAATTTTATATCTTTTTAGGAGGATCGTTAATTCAAGTTTTTATCCTGTTAGAAGCCCGGATTAATCAGGAATTTTTTAATAGTCTTAAGTGATGGACGAGCGCCAGCTTTAATCTCATCCCAAAACATTTGGCAGTACTGAACAATATCTGTCTTTTTTTTTAACTTGGAATTTTTAATAAAATCCTTGAGGATCTATCTTATAGGTGAGCAGAGAAATTTTTCATAATTTTTATGCGAAGAAGCATTTGGTTTTGGTTAATTTTCCAAATCAGTATGAATGGTTTCTGAAGCACCATTCAAGACTGACTGAAAAATACTTTGCTATTCTTAATCTCCGAGCTGTGGATTGCGCACCTAACTTTTTGATTTTTGTGCTCCTTCCCCATCATTTAACGCCTGAAAAATTGGGGAATCATAAAGCAGATTAACTATGGTAGAATTCCAGCGATAATGTACATCATTTCCTGTCGGATCCTATTCCAAAATATATAATGCGGACTCTACACTCATTTTAATGGTTAATCTTTTATTAATTATAAAATTGAATTGTTTCAACTCCAATTATCATCGAAATGGTATTATTTAATACTTGTACCTGACAAAAATCAGCTTAATTTTTATTATATCATTTTATGAATGTTTTATCTCCAATGTAGACATCTAATAAATTTTCTATAGATTTGAAATAGTTTATTGATATCATATTTAAAGAATTTTCCTTAATGATATTGCCTTCCGACAGTTATTATCCGTAAGTTTATAGTTGGAGTCACTTTTGATGTAAAAATGAAGCGGTGCATGTGGGTTTAGGGAGAGTAGAAGTTGGATACCGTCGACATCCTGTTTTACGATTATTTCCAAAAATAGAAGCTTACTTACTGGAGTTAAAAGAGAAAGAATTTCTTAAATTTATGTCAAAGGGCTGATGAAATCAGCCAATAATAATTTAATCAATATAATCTCAAAAACAATGCCGATGATATTCTCTTTTATATTCAATCCTATTTAATTTTAATTCGACTCTATTTCAGGTCGATCTTCCTTTCACTATAAGAAAAATTATGTCAATATATCATCTATTTTATATTCTGTCAGTGGCAACATCCTTTCTTGGGATTTTAGGGCTGTTTTAGTCTTCTATCATATTTTTTACGACTTATTGAAGTCTTTTTTAACAATTTTTCGCAGATTTCAGTGAACATACTTTTCACACCCTCTCCATTCTTGGCAGATACTGCAAAAGAAGACAGCTCATGCAAGTTCGCCAATTTATTAATTTCCGAGTCAAGTATTTAAGAGGGCATATCATTTTTATTTCCGACCAAACACATCATAGTTTCGTTATCTGAGTTACTTTTTGCTTCTTCTATCCAATAATTTTCTACTGCCTTAAGAGTTGATGAATCAGTTCGATCATACATAATAAGAACTACTTGCGAATCTGTATGTATAAAAGTTTACTTCGAAAGTAAGCGCTAGTTATAGTACGAAATCTCTCCTGACCAGCTGTATCCCAAATTTGCAGCATACATATCTTACCCTGCACCTATTACTTTTTGAATTTAAAGTCGACTCCTATGGTAGGTAGATAACTTTCTAAGAAATTATCATCGCAATAGCGTTGGAGAAGGGAGGACTTGCCCACGCCTTGATTTCCTACAATAACGACTTTGAACTGATTGTCATGCTGTGTGATCATATTTTCACCAATAAATGCAGCAAGAGTCAAAACATAAGATATAATAATTATGAGCTGGGCGGATTATTTTTCAAACGTGGCCAACAAAATCAAGATAGCTGTCGGGGAGCATATCTATTAAGTTCCTGAACATGATGTCTTTCAAATTAATGGAGAACTATCACCTAACGAGTTTATTCGTGCGGGGGATCACCTTATTAAGATTTGCAAAGAATGGCATTGGAGACCATCCTCTAACAAAGACTATTAAACCAAAAGATTAACTCCAACTCAGCAATACTTGCAACTCGATCGACGCCTCTGCAAACGTAGACTCAACAAAACCTTGGAGGTTTCTTAAAATAAGGAATCTGAAGTGATAAAAGAGAAAGAAGGTAACGAGGAATTGGAATTCTACGTCCTCTAAGCCCCATAAGATGAACAATAGCCGGAAGATGTAAATAATTTTCGTTATTACAATATGTACATCGTTTATGATGAATGGTATCATACTCCTAGGATGTACTTTAGTGCAAGTAAAGAGGATGGAACTCCAATTTCTCCTGAGGACATCAGATACGACATCACTAGATAATACTTGGATAAAACGTTAACAATGTAGACATTCCCTTTCATGGAGGGAGGCGTGACGATGCCAACAGTTCACCCCTGTCGTCATGCAGCTGTGCTCAAGACCATATCTGATTCAATGAGCCAAAGCGGGCATAAGGTTTAATCTCACTATGCTCTACTAATTTTCCTTAGATTCATTAGCGGAGTTATTCCTTATGTGGAGTTCGACACTGTGGGAGACATGGTGTTCGCATGATAGTGTTGATTGCTTAAATTATGATTAATCTTCCAGTTAAATAATGCTCCTAGCTTTATAAAATACATAAAATATGAATATGATAGTATGGTTTTGCATGTTTATCTATGAATTCTAAAGAATTTATATTAATAAATAGAAATTTGATACTTTTCACAATGGGACAAACATGCAATGGTGTTGAACACACTTTTGAGCCTGAATCTATTAAGCCTTCAATTTCCCCTGCCTCGACAGGCATGCCTTTCGAATAAACTGGCTTAACTAAACAAATGAATGAATCGAAGTTCCTTAAATCTCTAACGAGCAGTTTGCGTCGGAACGATAATCTCACCAGTAATATGGTTAAATCGAGACTTTCTCAACTTCCCCACATGTCTGACCTCAGAAGGATAAATTTTGAAGGTGAATAGCGTATCTATATTGAGGCCTTAAAAGCTCATTACTGTGGGGAAATGGCAAACTAACAACCAAATGGAGTTGGGTCTCTTTAGTTTGATAATGGCGATTATTTATAGGGATAGTTTAATAATGGTAGATGCAATGGACGGGGAAGATATATCCGTGCAGATGGCAGTTATTATTAAGGAGATTTAAAAAATAATGTAGCAGATGGATATGGAAAATATATGGATAAGACTGGATATAAATATGAGGGCCAATGGAAGAACAACATGCCTAATGGAAGGGGTGAGGCTGTTTATGCTGATTAAAGTAGATATAATGGAGAATTCGTCAATAGGAAGAGACATGGCAAGGGAGTGTTGATGCAAAAGGGTTGTATCTTCGAGGGACAATTTAGCAACAATCAGCTTGAGGGTGATGGAAATATGCAGAACTAAAATGGAGATACCTATAGTGGGCAGTGGAAAAATAATTAAATGCATGGAGAAGGGGAGTATATCTGGGCTAACGGCAACAGATATAAGGGAGATTACAAAAATGGCAAGAGGGAAGGTTTTGGCATAATGACCTATCCCAACGGATAGTCCTATGAAGGCTACTGGCTTAACGGTACCAAACATGGTGATGGTACTTACCGTAGTTCAAAGAAAGCATTTACTGGTGTTTGGAAAAATGGATAAATTATTGAATAAAAACGGTCATGATATTTTTTGATTATATTGCGCTTAAATGAGATATTTGTTGGCTGATATTGAAGAAAATGCTAATCAAATTCGCAAGCAGTGAGAGGAGCGCTAGGCTTTGAATTAAAGTCCTTATCACACGTATGTTGTTATATTATATTCTGTCGATTTGATGAGCACCAAGCCCGGAGAACAAGTACTTCAATCCTAAATCAGCAAGTTGATGAGGCGGCAAGGGACAAACTATTCGCATAACTGCGTAGCATTAACGAAAATAACGTACTGTCGAAACAATATAGATGTGCTTAGATTGTGAAAAGAAGAACCCTAAATGGGCCTCCATACACCTCGGAATCCATCTCTGTCTTGACTGCGCAGGAAAGCATCGCCAGTATGGTGTGATCTACTCCTTCATTAAGTCTATTAACCTCGATGCCTGGAATCAAAAGCAACTTCTCTATATGCAAAAGGGAGGAAACACTCGAGCACTTGAATATTTCCGCAAAAGAGGAGTCATCACGGCTAACAATAGACACATTGACTACAAATCAGCAATTGTTCAACAGTATAGGGCTGCATTGACAGAGGAGGTAGAATTCTAGTTACTTGGAGGAGGCAAGACCAAGCAGGTGTAACCCTAAAAGAAAGCACTCAATGATTTCTTTAATGAGATCTAAAATCAGAATAAGGTCGAGTAAAAAAAAGTATAAATACCATCAGCAACTGAAGTAGTCGAACAAGCCCCTGAGAAGCCTAAAAAGGGTAAGGGAAAGAAGAAGATCGGAGCTAAACAAATCAATATAGAGAATTTTGAGAGTTTGGCCTTTGATGATGGAGTCCCAATCGAGGAAAAAGATAAAATCGTTAAGGAATATGAGAAGAAGATCGATGTGGTAGAGACCGAAAATGAAGCTGCATCCAGCCAGAATAACGCGATTGCTCCTCCAATAGTGAAAATAGATGAGCCAAAATAATTGTCATAGGAGGAAGTGAAGAAGAAGATGGAATAGCTAAAACTGCAAACTAACCTCAAGACAATTTCTTCCGAACAGTTCAAAGACACCTCCATCGAGTATCTCTATGCTGATTTAGTAATGTCACCCTGAAGCAAAATTTAAATAAATTTGCAGCATCGACCTCTATTTCTAGTTCCGCCTTCTTCAACAAATAGTAATAGCAGTCCAACCAGACCATGGAAAATATAAAAGGTGCTCTCAGCAATGCAGGTGAGAAATTGTTCACTAAGTTAACGGGTTATTGGAAGCAGTGATGTCAAAATAATATACAAATCAAATTATCATTAAAGAAAACTGCGAATTTTAATTTAGCCAGTTGGTTATATAAATTTGGTTTTGCTTGGCCGAACCTCTTACCATATCTATTCAATTGTCGAAGTTACATTGGAGGGAAAGTTAGCTGGATAAAATACATTAATATTGCTTTTGAAAGCGGAAGTCCCACGACTTTGTCTTTTTGTTTTGGTGGGATAGTTATTAAACTTAGGAGAGGCTGGGCAAAATCTTGATGTTTGATGGCTATTAAGACTGGATCTATCCTCTAACCTTTCAGGAGATGAGTGTCTTTCTGGTGTTTGTGCAGCAGAGGAAGATTGTACACTATTTAAGTTGCTAAATTGAATTTGATGTTTTCTCAAATGATTACATAGATCTTCACTAAACTCATTCGTTCCATTTAATTATTCTTCAAAATAAGATTTTCTTCTCAAAGTCCGATACCATTCATTTCCGGGTGATGCCTCCTAGTCAACTCTAAGTTTCAGTTTTTCTCTTCTCTCCTATAGGGTAAGAAGTAGTTTATTTTATTTGTTTTTCAGTTCATTTTGATCACGAATTGCTGCTGCTAACATACATTGAAGTTCTCTTACCTTTTCCTGTAGCAGCTCCATATCGCGGTTGCGGTTGGTTTTGGCATCTTCTTTATGAAAGGAAACGTTTTAGCTGGAGAGAATGGTAGTAGATGAATTATTGGAGCAAAATGGGCTATTCTTCATTTGTTCTATTCGATTAAACACAAGTTTTCCAAATAAATTTGTAATTAACCAATATATAATAGTATCAATAAATTGCTTGTTAGAATATGGATGAATGTCCATATAAGCTCAAAGGCTGAATTAAAAGAAAACATTTTTATCTTTTATAATTGTATTGTTCAGATGGTGATATTCTTTAAAAATATATTGAATATGCTTGAAGACTATTTTTTATTAATCTTTACGCTCATTAAATAAAGTGGATAATTTTCGAATATATCATCAACTACTATTTGAAGTTAAAATTAGCCAAGACTATCTTATTTGTATTTATTAAAAAAGAAAATATCTGCCGAAATTATTTTGATTCGATGAATCAGGTGAAAAGTAAATAATATCTTTGAAGATTTCATCATATCATTAACAGTACAATCTATTTTAAACCTGTTCGCAAGATAACTTGTTCTGCGAAACAATTAAGTCTAAATTGTTCATAAATCCCAGCAAATTAATAATCGCCAGAAACCTCAAATATTTGTTTACTAATCCTCAATATTTTTCTTTAATATTTTCAACTAGCTTTTTATTCTTTATTTTAGCCTTTATTGATTCGATATAATTTCCTTGATAAAATAATCATCTGTACCATATTATAACTCAAGATACAGTCTATTCTAATGAATAAAAATAATTTAATCAATACCCATCAAATAGTCGCATTAGTACTACGATGGAGAGAGGAATCAGTTATCGCAATTAAAATAATCTCCCCGTTAACAAAATATCTAAATGTCAGCTTTATCGAAAAATATTAACAATTTAAGAGACAAATTTTTGCTTCTTACGAGAAAAATATCATCCATCACAAAATTAGCAAAACAACAAAGTAAAAATATCTTCAATTGGCAAAGGATCTCTTTAAATATTGTAATTAATTAAAAAACAAAATTTTAAGGCCAGCAGCCGCCCATGAAAACAATGCCAGTAATACAGAAGTGCATCAAGTATAACTAGTTTAGAAAAGTTCGAGCCTCTAAAATGATACTCAAATATTATTTAGTCTCAAGTTAATGCAGGTAAATAATTTAGTGAATCTCAACAAAAAAAAGATGAAATGCAATAAAATAATCTAGAATTGGATTCCAAAGAAAACATCCTTTTACAAAATCAGGCTGAAAATCTTTGAGTAGGATTCACAAGCGTAATCTATAATTTATGCAAATTTACATAACAATTACTGGCGAATAAATCTTTCGATTGCTAAAAATTGAAATTGCACACATTGGATTAATCAATCATATTTACGTGAGTATTAAATTTATTAGAAGAAACTTTTCGTTTTGCATTGTATGTATTCCAATATGAGAATAATAAATTTAGGCATGTGATTTGGAGTTACAGCCATCTATCTTAGGTTCAATTTCAAAAAGATTAAATATTGAGGTGCAGTCTACGTGATATCAGATAATATTAAATATTTAGATTTGAGACAGAAATATTGAGTACAAGTAATTCTAGGCAAATGATGATGAATAAATTTTCAAAACATTAACTATTTACTTAAGTAATGGAAATAATTTTTTATAATTTGTAAATTTTACTATAAATCTAGTGAAGTAAGATTTTATCATAGAAGCAAAGTCTTACTCCAAGAAGTAATTATGAATCCTTATTAACTATAGAATAATAATGTTATAATCATATCTAAAATGTTCTAATTCTTTTAGACGTTGGTAATAACTATAAATTATTTGTAATTATTGGAGATTAAATCATTCAAAGATGGATGGTGTACTATAAAATCTGATGTGAATGACTCCTTGGTGTTACTTGACGACATGATTCACAAATTATACTTTTGAGAGGATGATATCTTTTTGGCAAGGACAAATAAAGTTTTAGTCTTTTAGATACGGACTTCTCAGGTCTAGAATTACTTGCTTTCTCGTATAATCCCTCTTCCAGTCATCTAAGCAAATAAAAGCATAATTTTTACTATAGCACTTACTATTGCCTTAATATATATGACTATAAATCAGTTCATAATAGTTACTATTTTTATGATATCGAGTGATATGTCCGCATGCTTCGCATTTAAATAATTA
>Ga0302185_10000519_pt1 | contig 29646 bp, 12 predicted proteins | sample II_Bog_E1_1_FD_200231 | JGI IMG/M metagenome (GOLD analysis project Ga0302185, IMG submission 200231) | Peat permafrost microbial communities from Stordalen Mire near Abisko, Sweden - II_Bog_E1_2 | ecosystem: Environmental > Terrestrial > Soil > Wetlands > Peat | place: Sweden: Abisko... | reverse complement strand
GTAAGGCATGAGAAAGAAGATGGTGGTCCAGCAAAATACTAGTTATTAACGGAAATAATTTGTCAGAACTAGAGCAACAGGCGTCCTAAATTCCTCACAAGCGTCAAGTTTGAGCACTCATCTTGAAAAAGGAGAGTCGAAAGTCGAAATACTAGCTATGAAAAAATAAATTTAGTAGTTAAAAAAATCAATGGGTGCGGAACTAATAGTGAACTCATTGAGCGAGAAGATGATTTATATCGAGGAGAAAATGCAATCTGAAATGTACCCACACCATTAGATAGGCAAGATCTGAAGATTAAACTATAATCTACCAAACAGAGATCATAAAAAGGACTGATAGAAATATCTTCCAAAGTAAGCGAAGCGAGTAACAAGGAATTAGTCGCAAATTAAATCAAGAGAGCAGTGAAGGGGCATTTTAAGGTATACCTCTAATAGATTAACTCTTGCAAGTCACAGTTAATAAAACTAGAATAGAATCTTGATAAGACAGATAAAGGATTGCAAACGTACATCGGTAATCAACTAAAAACAGTCTGGGTCTTAATTAGCAATCTTAAGAGAAGGCAGGAGGAGTTTTCTGAGCAAATCAATATGGGAAACCAATCTTTTATTTTGGAATGATAATATTTATCATGCACAAACCAGGTTCTTTCTTGATAATTCGTATCGTTATTCATTGCGCTTCAAGATCTCCTCCATACTTCCGAAAATGCGCTTGAAGCTCTCACGGTCAAGGTAGACTACTCTGACAGGAGAAAGGGCTTTGACACTGGCTTGTCTGCTGATATCATGCAATAAGGCTAGCTCTCCAAAATAATCTCCTTCCTTATAGTTGTAAACAACCTTGGTGGTATCGTTCAAAGCATTGTATTTTTCGGCAACAAGTTCTCCATCGAGCACAATATAAAATTTGTTACCCTGTTCTCCCTGCTTAATGACATACTGATTGGCTTAATATTTTTCCTACTTCAAGATATCCAAGAATTGTTATCTAAATTGAGGAAAGCATACTTTTAAATTGAGTTGATGGAGGAAAATATTTAGATTTAGTCAAGGACTCTCCTAAAAAGCTCTCTTTTTCTTGTCGCTGCACCTTTGACAACCTGGCTGAATGTTGTTCGATCAAGTTTGTAAACCTTTCCGGTTTCCTTGCAAGTGATGGAGGCCGCCCTTGGAGCGTTATACATAAGAGCTAACTATCCAAATAATTCCCCTTTCTTATAGGTTTTCAGATATTTATCCTGTCCGTCAATGAGTTTAAAACAGTCGTATTATCCGCTTTCAACCACGAATAAATGATCACCGTTTTCGCCTTCCTTAATCACAGCATCACCAGCCTCGTACTCAATTTCCTCCATAGCCTTGATCAAAGTTTATTAATCTTTTGGATCCACATTCTGGAAGAGAATAGAGTTTTTGATTAATGATTGTATCAGGACTTAATCTTCTAAACTTTTAGGAATCTATCTCAACTCCACAGAAGCCCTTTTGTTGAAATTTCCAAACACTTACTCTGAGATGGCCATCCGACTTCGTGATTTTCCTTGTAGCTTTTTGCGCTGGATCTTGGTTTACAACTCTGCAATCGTTTATTGTTCTTCTTCCTCTGGCTATGAGTCAGAATTTTAGGCTTTTTTGTTGTTGTTCTCAACCCATTCCTTTAACCAGTTAATGGCAAAAGCAGCAGGATCTGCAGGACGGTTCTTGACGATGTTATAAACCATGGGTTCTACAAATACGTTTATCTGAGAAGAGATGTACTCCTTGATCTCGGCCTTCTTCGATTACATTTAAATTATAGAAACATATCATTTGTTAGCTGATTTATAGGATAGTGGAGAAAGCATTCCAAAAATGCTAAGGTATGCGAACAAATCAATTTGTTTTAGTAACAAAACTGGAAAATAGTAAAGAATACAGCATCAATCAAAATTAATGATAAGATTAAAGCTAGATCAATCTTCGTTCATTATTTTTTATTATTTTACAAAATGAAATGTCGATACGCTTAAATAGCAAAAAGACTTTCATTTCATTAAGATTATTGTATTGACTATTTTCTTTATTCCTTTATTATGAAAGCAAGATAGCCTACTGACCAAAGATGCAAAGATGCCAGGAATAAAGAATATTTGTTTATTTATGAAGATGCTATGTCTGATATAATCACGGTATGCAAGCGTATCATTGCATCTTTTAACTTTGAGTCTTAAGCAACATGATTATCCCTCCTTTAATATTTTAGAATTCGATTTTAATGTTATATCACAAATTAAATTGATATTCTGTTCATAAAACTATGCTCCAACTTTTTAAAACTATTTGTTGATTTCGCTGAAAAATAGTTAAATTTATAATTTTATAAAATGTAGTTTTCCCTTCAATCCTTTTGCTTCAGTTTTACATTTGAAGTTTTTTTAAATCGACTGAGAATTATTTATGATTTTCGATTAAAAAAAGAGAGAAATTCTCTTTTGCTGACAGAAAATTTCATACCCATGCAACAATCTGTTAAAAAACTGTTTCCTTCGAAGGAAAGCGTAAAATTTTGCAAATCGAAGTCTATCATTAAATGTGCCTATTTTTTAACTACAGGGCTATGGCTGATCATAAATGATCGGAATTAAGTGAAAAGAGAAATATGTTATTATGAATTTGAAAATGATTTTTTAAATTCAGAAACTTGTTGAGGTTTTTATTTAATTTAAATATCAACAAATATGACTGCCAGCACTCGGGAGGAACACCTTTACATGGCCAAGATCACTGAGCAGACTGAAAGGTTTGAGGACATGCTCGACGCCATGAACAAGGTCGTCGCTGCTAATGCTGATCTTACCGTGGAAGAGAGAAACTTACTCTCAGTTGCCTACAAGAACACCATCGGCTCAAGAAGAACCGCCTGGAGAGCTCTCTCCTCCATTGAAAAGAAGGAGGAACAGAAGGGATCCAAGAACATCGGCCTCCTCAAGAGCTACAAAGCCAAGGTTGAGGGAGAGCTCAACAGATACTGCAATGAGATCCTTAACCTTATTGACAGCCAACTTCTCGTTAAGTCTGCCAATGCTGAGGCTCAGGTCTTCTACTACAAAATGAAGGGAGACTATTACAGATACATCTCCGAATACACCTCCGGAGCTGAACACAACAAGGCCGGAGATAACGCCCATGAGGCTTACAAAGCAGCCACCGAGAAAGCCGAGGCTTCCCTCAAAACCACCCACCCCATCAGACTCGGTCTTGCCCTTAACTACTCCGTTTTCCACTATGAGGTTAAGAACGACCCAAGCAAGGCCTGTCAACTGGCCAAGCAAGCCTTCGATGATGCCATTGCTGACATCGACCAGATTGAGGAAGATCAATACAAGGATGCCACCACTATCATGCAATTGATCAGAGACAACCTTACTCTCTGGACCTCCGAACTTGAAGAAGATGGTGACAAGTGAAGTTGATTCTTCATACCCTATATACAAAGCCAAATACTGTAGCTTAATTAATTTAATCTAAAATTTGCGATGATGAAAGACTAAATTGCCGTTAAACTTCGGTATTTATGGATGATGCTTTTGATGATTAAGATACTAATAGTAAGTTTATGTTTAATTAAAACAAAGAAAGAAATAAATATGCCCTTCACCTCGGTATTTTAAAAACCGCAGCAGAATTTGGTTTTAAGGCATATTTTTGATATTTTGCATCTAAGATGGGAAGATCTGACATTTTAATATTAATAAAAATCATAAACTATTAACCACAAAACTAGAAATCTAGTCCTTTTTCTATCAAATACATATTGACCACTACAAAAGCTTTAATCCAAAGCAACAAACATTATATTTTTACCATTATGTATTTTTGTACGCGGTTTACCATCAATAATCGATTAATAAAGTAAAGTTTAACTCAATAAAGAAAGTATCATCTAAATATTCAGTCAAATATAATGCTGTCAAATTATTTCGGCATTGGCATGAGATCTAATTATTATCAAAAGTAAAATGTATGCTATTGATAAGAATTAATTATACAACCGTTTCATTATCCCCTGCCCTCGTTTATTTGTATTTCATATCCTTATTCTATGATTAGCACCCAAATAATTGAATGCTATTCCATATTTCTCTGATAATTAAATTTTATCTCAATCAAGAGCAGCAATGCAAATTGGTCATTATCTTTTTTTTCAGAGTAACTACTGATAATGAGTCCTGAGTTTTAGGTTACTATTCAAGTCCTTGCTCGACTATTGTGTGCATGTCTTTCATTTTGTGTCGACTAGTCTCCACTAAATCATCTTCCTTTCTGCGTTCAGTTAAGATTATATCGAGGATATCATCGAAAAGCTCGTTTACCTTTTTTCCTGTTTTGGCCGAAACTTCATAATACTTCAGATGGAGATCAGCTGCAAGTTTTTATCCCTGTTATTTTGTAATTTTTCTAACTAAGCTTTGATTTACCTACCATTTGAGAGATCTGTTTTGTTAGCCACCAATATTCCTGGGGCTTGCTGGTGCTCGACAAATAGTTTCTGCCAATTTTTAACATTCTCTAATGTGGAAGGCTTTGATACATCATAGACAAAGACTACAGAATGTGCATTTTTTAGGTAGGTTGGTATAAGACTGCGATAGCGCTATTGTCCTGCAGTGTCCCACATCTGTAGTCGATAAATATGGCCACTCCTGGTGAGGTCTCGTACATTGAAATCGATACCAACTGTGGGCTGGATCATGGAAAAAATACGGTGTGGTTTTAATCGAAGCGATTTGTTGTGTAGCGATCAATCACTGAGCTTTTTCCTACTCCCTGATCGCCCAAAAAAACAATTCTGAGTTTAGTGCAGCTACGGTTAGTATTCGAAGATGTTATACTCATACTATCAGATCATAAAATAAACAACGAAGGATGGCCTTCAAATGTAAAGCATTAACTTAAATATTAAAAAATGATGATTATCCATAAAAGATAAAGAAATCATTAAAATAAGACAGCTGGCTATTTATTCCTGAAAATGCTCTTAGAACATTTGATAGACAAGTTATAATTATTGAGTGTATATTCATGAAAAAGATGAAGAAGTTTCTTAGGCTGGAAAGCATGTAATTGATAGCAACATAATAACACCCGAAAGATATATCTAGAGCCCATCTCAGAGTCATTGACACTGATAATAATAACCAATCTTATAAAACCTTTCACTATGGCTATGTATAACCAACTAAAATTAAATGGAGCTCAGAAATAGAGATGCCTTTTCTTGCTCAAAAGAGCCTGCGCTTCGAAACATTATGCTAGCATTAGTACGGCTATGAGATACAATAACTAAAGGCCCTCTACAATGGTATTATCTATCTCAAGCCCGATCAATTTTTTTTTGAAAATACAACTCATTGCTTTGATCAGGAGGGTAAGCAGTGTGGTATCCTTAAATATATGGTTAAAATTGTTGAAAGATAAGAAGATAAGAAAAACAAACAGTAAAATTTTGAAACCCAAGAACCGGTCAAAGTGAACCTTGTGGCTAAGGTTTCTATCTATGCAGCAGTTATAGTACCTCATGTACATCATACAACTTTTTTTCATAAAAAAAAGAGGCGAAATTTAACGATATAGATCCACTTCGGCAATAGTATTTTTTCGGGACAGCCAAAATTTAGGTAATTATAGTATAAATGGCTATTTAGTAGCAAGTTCGATGTAAACGACAACAGTCCCGAAATAATTCCAATCATAATAAACTAGGATGATCACTCTTTTCTGTCAGGAGTCCTTCATTTAGCAACTGTAGAGGAAAATAAAAGGTTCACAGTTCAAATAGTCCCTTTGATAGACCAAAATAATAAATAAATCGGTGCTCTCCATCTTGATCTTAGATACATCAGCAAAAAATAATTGCTTGATCTTATGTATTCCCCACAACAATTGTCTGAAAATAAAAATCTAAGAGAAGAAGAAAAATATTTTCATAGTAAGGAAAGAAGCTCATCATTGGCTGGGATACCTAAGCTTAGCAAGAAAACTTCAGATATGGAACGCAGTAGGGCGCTTAGCAAAGAGATACTATTGAATCACTCTAAAATTTCACCATCACATCGTTAGTATTAATGTTGTTATCCAGCAAAATATATCTGTTCAACAATAAGCACTAAGCTTCTATTCCTCGCTCCCAGCGTTTTCCTGATCCAAAAGATGTGAATGCTAACATTAGTTATATTGATCCAGCTTTGATTTCTGATTTTTCACCAAAAAGTAAAAAAGGAACAACTCAAGGTTCATCAAACAAAACGGATTTTACGAAACCTTCGAAGTTGAATCCTGGAGTTGGCTAATACCACTTGCCAAGTATTTGGTAAAAGAAATGAGTTTATGATTTTATAATATCAATATTTTGTTAAAGACTGATGTTATGCTTAATATCTATCATTAATTATAAGTGATGGATTAAACGAGCAAGACATTGTCGCAAAAGATAAAGAATTAAATTATTGCACCAAGCAATCAATGCAAAATATCAGAGATTTTGGTGAAGATGGGGAGAGTGTTAGCTAAGAAACAATCTTTGAATAGTGAAAGGCCAGTGTTAGTATATGATAATCGTATTTGGCTGGGAAATTACACCTACGCTAACGATCTCCAATTTCTTCTGGATAATAAAATAAACAAAGTTGTTAGTTGTTTATAGCTACCTCTCTCCTTACATCGTCCTTAAATAGATTACAAGCAATATATACTGATAGGTATTTACGCTCATATTGAGATGAAAAAGATTAAAGATTCGAATCATTGCTCGAGGATTTCTATAGAACTATTAATCAGAGTAAAGAAAATATTTTAGTGCACTGGTATATATTAAAATTAATGCAGTTTTTCAGGAAAATCTAGATCAGTAGCTCTGATGATCTATTTTATCATGAGAAAAGAAAGGATCAGCTATTAGGAGTCTTTACATAAACTAGAAAGTTTATATCCGTTAGCAAAACCAAATAAGTATTTTGAGAGCGTACTTAAATCCAAAGAAAATTTATTAGATAAATTATAAATATAATAGTCAATAGATTTGTTGGGGCATTCAAACTAATCCCCACAAAGAGAATAAAATGAGCCTTCAAAAAATTAAGCAATAGAAGATATTTTGAGTTTAAAACCATCTTGTGCTAAAGATTTATCCAAAGAATGCTCTAACCTCTTGTAAGAGCCAATTTCATTATCATCAAATTTATTAGAAAAATCCACCCAACATTTTTCACTGCAGCCGAACAAAGATTAACAGATCGTTACTAACAAATCGAAATCTATTCAATAATTTTAAAATTTAATTGAAATTGAAAATAATCCAAAGGGCGCCTAAACTAATTTGCTTGACTTCAAGGATGACAGTGAAAACAAATAAATAGGCTTTTTTACAAATATTGAGTCCGATAAGCATGAATAGCCAAGTGAGACACATATTTAAAAGCGTTAATAGTAAATACAGCAAAGATAAAAAAATGAACAGACTAACCTTTTGCAAATATAAGATTAAAGCGAAATAATGATCGAAAATGCAAATTTCAGCCAAAAGAAAAGCAAAAAGGGAAATAAAAAGAAGAAAAAATGATACATTTATGCTGTTAAAATGGATATCAGATAATCAAATGACTAAATTTTGAATTAACTTTTAGTTTTACATTTTTAAAGCCTGAATTTTCATTTGCAGTTGATTATGCGAAGATAAAGAAACTGATTTCCCTGTACATTCGTTCGAGTCATCCGACAGATTGAGTGCATATGAATTATTTTCCTTTTCAAGAGAACAGATACGCTATATCATTTTGTTGCTATTTTTAATCAAATCTATCTTAGAGAACGCTCGTAGCTGCTAGCAAATTTATTAACTCTCTCCCAATTTGTGGCTGACTTTAGAACTTTGCTTAAGATCTTGAATTTTGGACTACAGCTTTTTGAAATGAGTTTACTTAAGTTTTATTTCTTCCACTTGCATTGAACACCTATAATTAAGTTAATCAATTTGCTTTTCCATCTGCTCGATTTGGTCTTATTTTTCAATGACAATAGTTTCAATTTGTTGATAATTCTGGATTAAACTGTCGATATCTGGTTGATCCAAACTTTCCTGAGCAGATTACAATTCCTTTATTCTTGTATCAAGTTCGTTAATATGCTGGTCTTTGTATTGAATCTATTACAATAATTATTCATTTTGTTACTGTATAAATTAAAAAATACTCTTTATTCATTGAGAGCAGCTTTGTGTTTTACAATTTATTCATTCATAATCCTTTATCGGTGACTTATATGAGTAATTTGTTATTTCAATTCAAAGATGCTGCTATTTTTTTATATAAGTTCCGCCTAAATTTCACCCAGTTTAATTAACAAAGATCCTTGGCTCTTTTCTAAGGTGGCTGTGGCGTATTTGAATTACTCATTTTTTTGTAAAAGTTATCCTTTGAGGTCTTAAATATATTTTTGTAGCTCTCTATTTTGATAGTAGTATTGCTCCATTTGATTAATCTGATTGGCCATATTTTCCAGTTATCGATAGAGAATGATTTGTTCTGCTTTTTTGGCTTAATTTTCCTTTTCTAGTGCTTAGGTGTAGTCCTGTAGAGACTTTAATTAAGGTGATGCAATCATTTAATATGAATTAACTTCTTAATAACGATAATTATAATTACATCATGAATAGTCTATGAAAATTAAAGTACCTATCATATCGGTTGACTTATCCTTTGAGTATTTTATTGTTTTATCTTCAGAATACCGCCGATGAAATCTTTCCTCTTCTTCAACTTTAGCATTAATTTATAAGTTTAGTTCCATTATTATTGATTTCATCTGAAACATAATATGGGAAACGAATGCTGCGAGACCGGAAAGAGGCCAATTGAGCCTCCCTCTAAAAATTTTATATATGGCTATACTTTTCAGAAAGACAGCATCGAAACTGTTCAACCAATTCTAAAAACCTCAAATTTTGTTTTGATGACTCCGCCTAACGAATATACTAGTCGATAATAATGCTCATAGCCCATGATTAACCCCTTGATCAGGAGTAAGATGAATGGCTCTCGTAAGTAATATTTTATGCAGCACTTTCAAGTATCAGTGGAAGTAAGTAAGCTAGAGGAATCCCCGAAAATGTTTATTTTAGGTTTAAGAGAAGTGGAAACATATACTATGGATAATGGAAAGTAGATCAATACATTATTTAGAACAATATGCCACATGGACTCGGAACTTTATATATTCAAAAGGGAAATGTTTACCAGGGATTTTTCTATGAGGGGGTACCCTTCGGAAATGGAAGACTTATCATGATTTCTGGATCAGTATATGAGGGAGAAGTCAAATACGGAAAAGCGAATGGCTAGGGTGTCTTTACTGATGGGTAATTTGTATATCGAGGTCAATTTAAAGATGATCTTAAAGACGGAGAAGGGTAATAACATGAAGGAGATTATTACTTTAAAGGTTACTTCGAAAAAGGCTAAAAGCTGAGAGGTGTATATAAATATGAAAACAACATATATGAGGGTGATTTCGAAAACGACGAGTTTAATGGCAAAGGATAGCTTAATAACGCAGACGGCAGCATCTATAAAGGATCATTCAAAAATGGCAGATTTCATGGATATGGATAGTTTCAATGGGCAGATGGCTCACTCTATAGAGGCCACTATATAGACGGATAGAGATAAGGAGATGGATAATTTTTTAATGTAAAAAATTCAAGTATCTCGAAGGGTATTTGGCAAAGAGGAGTGCTTAGTGGTGAAGGATAATACAAAGATTACCGTGGTAAAGTAACAAAGTGTATCTGGTCTAATGGTAAAATGACTGGAATTAAAACTAAATGACCAATTTGATTTTTATTATTTTTATGAATCAGTCATAGTAGCAATCAGATTAGTTTATCAGCTAACATATCCAGCGCCGCTATTTTTACTATCATACTGCAAAGCTAGTGGATATCTGCTACGGCTCCATCTCTACATCAAACCAAAAATTCGATGAGAGCATCGTTCCTGCTTTCATTCAATGTATCAACAAACTGAATAATGGGGCAGATATGATCCAATTGACTTCAAATATGCTTGCGGAACAGGGTCACAGTGATTGATCAATTCAATATTAACCATTATACATTGAACAGTGGACTTTTGAGATTTATTATAATCAGTTGTGATGATAATACAGCAAACTACAAATCAAAGTAGACCCAAAATTAAAACAATAAACGTAGATAAAATGCATCTTCTCTCCATAAATCAACAATCGTTTAGCCCCGATTATGCCATGCATTTAAGGCTCAATCCATTGAGATAAGTGACCAACGGACACAATAATAACAATCTTGGTTTGTAGGGCAAATCTAGCAAATCAGTTCTTAAAAACAGATTAAAAGTAGATAAGTAAAGTAAAGGATGTGATTGGTTTAAAAAATCATCAAAAAAGATAAGTATTTCCCCCTTTAATAGTATTAAAGGCAGATAAGAGAATATGCATTTGATATCAAATCGTTATGATGATAAGCATGGGCTTAGTAAGAATTACTCAAAACATCAAACATCCACTTCTATGCTAAAAACTCCAGTGAAGAAGGAAACCAATAAATAGAAGAGAAAAGATACTAGCGAAGAATTTGCTTAAATTCCAATTGATCAGCTAACCCCAATGCTAAAGCAACTAAAGATGTTGAAAGAAGAGAAGTATAGGTTAGAAACCTAACTCAAATTCTATAAAGATACCCTTTATAAATAAAATATTCACAATCCAGTTTTGCAAGCCTTGAAGTGATCTAAAATTATATTCTTTCTTTTTAATTGAGATGCGCGATTAGTCTTTGAAAAAGTTATCAATGATATGTCTCCAGATTATAATTTGAGAAGTTGCTTTAAGTTCAAAATATCATAAATAATTTAAGCGTTATTACGATAAATATATCTGTATTAATTCCATTTATTCTTTAAAATAGTATCACAAATTAAAGGAAATGAAAAAATCGACCAATTAAAAAAAGGGTTCCATCATCGCCAATCCTTCCAAAGTAGAACCTGTAAAAAAAATACCTTAAAAGACTTAAACGAAAAAAATTAATTCAACAACTCCATCGAATGGTCCAAAACAACAAGTCAGTAAGCCAACGACAAAAGTTTAAATAAAAGAAACTAATAAACCCGCACCAATTAAATAAATTCCCTCAAAAACGCTAGGTGGCAATTCAGTTAAAACTATGTCAACTTCAGCAAATAAAATAGGAACTTCATCAAAAGCAGGGAATATTTAAACAAGCAAAGATGCACAAAAAATAAAATCTGGTCCGAGTCCGACTCGGAAAATGGTTATTGGATCTTCAAAATCAGTAAAAAAATTAAACGGATAGCATAAAGACTTGCCAGCTGAATAAATCTCTGATTTCGGAATCCATGTTGTGGAAGAATAATAAGGAAATAACCACTCTACGATTTCTATCTAAGATCATAATGAAAAAGAAAAAGAACTAAAGAGTATGACAACTGAAGGCTAAAGTTAATTTTTTGAATAAAAGGTAGAGGCTAAAGCATAAGTGCCACAGCATTTTTAGGAATAAAAAATAATGTCAAGTGGAAATGAAAGTGATGATTATTAAAACAATCAACATCCCAAATAGTAGGTTGTGGTCCCACAGTAAAATGATGTTAAAGCTTAATCAAATATACTTCCCAATAGATAGAATAAAGAAGAAATTGAGTTAGCAAAGGAGGAAGAGCAGATAAATATAGAGATTATTCCAGAAGCTAAATTATAAGAACGCTTAGAAATTAATCACTAATTAAGATAATCATTGCAGTCATAGAGTATTTCTTAAAGAAAGGGAAGCTTCTAAAATAATTAGTAAATGCCCAGTAAATTATCAGAAGACATGATTTTTTAAGGAGAGTTTCATTTTGATTAAAAATTAGCCCGATCATCTATGAGCAGTGAGGAAAATGAATTAATATAAATAAAATTAGATCAAAATTATGATAAAATCGAGAAGGTTAATAATTATGAGGCAGAACCAGAAATATTTAAATAGTTTAAAATACATCAGCCAAAATATTAAGAAATTTACCATCAATAATAATCGATTGAACATAATAATCGAGAGATAGAATTAATGACACCTGAAATTATTGAAGATAATTTAAATAAAATAGAATTACATGAATCAGAATCAAACATGGAGAAACAAAAACATTAAATTATTAAATAACATAATGTTATTCATCAATAAATAAGAGCTAACGAACTAATTTAACCAATCTAGACAATCAAAGAAAATATTAACTTTAATGAAGGATAAGAGATAAAAAGTGAGACAATAAAGCTAACTGAAGATATTAGAAATATAATTTAGGAATAGGTCAGAGAGCTCTAGTCAATTGAGCCAGCAAAAGAAAATGAAGATTTGGTCAAGGAATAGGTCAGAGAGCTCTAGTCAATTGAGCCAGCAAAAGAAAATGAAGATTTGGTCAAGGAATAGGTCAGAGAGCTCTAGTCAATTGAGCCAGCAAAAGAAAATGAAGATTTGGTCAAGGAATAGGTCAGAGAGCTCTAGTCAATTGAGCCAGCAAAAGAAAATGAAGATTTGGTCAAGGAATAGGTCAGAGAGCTCTAGTCAATTGAGCCAGCAAAAGAAAATGAAGATTTGGTCAAGGAATATACAATAATTAATTATGCCCCTAATCACAATGCAGAAATTGTCCCTTAATAAAAAAACATATAATAAAAATAAATCACACCCATTTAAAATATTTTAGATTCTGTTTAGAAATACAATAATGAATCATAAATGATTAAACCAAGAAAGGAAACATTGAATTAATTAAAGGAAGAGTTAAAAGATATTTAAATAATTTAGACAATTGAATAAACAATGAAGTAATAGAACCTCGAGGCTCATAAAATATAATTAACAATCAACAAATTTGATTCTTCAGCAAAAAATTTACATCAACAATCTACTTAAAGACTAAATAATGACAATTTTAATTCTAAAAATATCGTGTAAACTATCTAGCTAATTTCCAAAGATAGTGATAAATTTTACCCGAAATAATAAATGCCTAAATAATAATCTAAAGAAATTAATCAAACTACTCGTTAAATGTTCTAAATTGCAACTTAAAATTCGTAATTATTAGCCAAATCTCATTAATATTAATCTATTGTATCTTCTTCACTCGTGTTTTAACCCACAGATAAGAGTTCACATATCTCTCACTATATGAAAGAATAAGTGTCTGCTCCTTTTTACTTTTCTAATGAAAATACATCTAATATTACATAAATACATGCCTTGCCTATTTCAGAATAATCTGTCAATATCTTGGCCATGGAATAATTAAAGATCAAATAAGCAGCATTAAAATAAGAGTAATAATTTAACAAAAAGCGTTTAAAATAACAATAGCGCCTTCAATAGCAGGAAAGGAAAGAAATGGAGGAATTTAAATAACGCAGGAAATCAGAATTATAAAAGAAAAAACAAGTTTAAAATTTTACACCCGTCGTCTAAAAAATAAAAGACAAATCAATACCAAAAGATAATTAAAAAATAATAATTAAGTCCTAAAATCCCATTCCCCAACCATAAAAAAAAAAATCTCAAAAAATTTAAGAAAAATCTATTCACAATTAGGCTTAAATAGATACTTCATTGATGAACCTCAAGACCAAGCCAGTAAAATCATCTCTTGAAAAAAAAATCGTAACTAATCCCAATAAAAAAAATGCTGCTGAAGAATGGCCAGCCACCTCATAAAGACCTCTAACAACCGACCAACTAAAAGAAAGCCAAATAAGTGAGCAAAGCTATCAGTAATAAAAAAGAAAAGGTTGTTGCCAACTCATTTGATAATTGAATGTATATTATGAGCTTCTCCTACAAGAGATGGTTATCTTTATATTGCTAATATTAATATTGAAATGAGAATAGTTAAATCAATTTATCTATGGCAAATTAAGACCATAAACACTTAAAGTTTACTTCATATTCTTTTGGAGATTTCTATTACTGTTCCGAAAGATACTGCCCAATCGTTAAATATTTCCGAGAACAATCTAAATGCAAAATTCAATATAAGAAAAATGCTTTAGGTTGAGAAGAGTGATTTGACCTGCGTGATTCAGCATCAGCAAATTAAAATTAACAACACTTAAAAACTGAAGTTGGCCTTAAGGCATCATCTGCTACACTTCTTCAAGATCATCTGTGAGTAAGCTGAAACCTTTTTAAGATGCTGTGCCTATTGTGTCTGCTATCTTTATCAGAAGGATATCTTAGTTAGTAATTTGCATAAAAAAGATAGATACTTTGGTGGAAAAGAAGAAAAACTTTTACCAAAAAATCCCCTAACAAATCTAAATGACTATACTTTTACCGTTTATTGTACAGATCGAAAGTAGCTTAATTGACCATTTTCTTCAACACGATAGATTACAAAATATCCATCATAGGCGTATATCTGATAGCTTTCACAATAACTGATCAGGACTCTTTCTGGCCAAGCAGGTGTACCCTATATTTATTTATTGCTAAATTTTTAATCGTTTAAGAAATTGATAATTTCAGTGTTTGCCTGATCATTTGAGTATCCAAAAAGCAAACCAAAATTATAAATGCGGTACAGTTTAGTTTTTAAAGGACTAGATTTGTATAATAACTAGTATTTATTTCCTTTTTTGCTCTTTTCGTAAATACAAGCGTACCAATTCACAACTTCTCCATTCAATTTCGCTACGCGTCTAATTTAAATGACAAGTACTCGCCACGGCCCATAAATCCTTTCTTTTCGCTTATATACTCCACAATTTTGCCATTTTTATCTTCTCCCTTTATAACTCCTAATCTAATATAGATGTATCTATACTGGTGCTTGTACTGGTGCCATACCACATCTCGAGCGTGCCCGCCATCAATTTTTATTAATTTTGAATAAAAATCTAAGGTGCTAGCCATTTAATCGTCAATGTTGAGCAAAGTTTCCTCGCCTTCTTCATCCTTGATTCCATATATTTCATAGTAAGCAAGATCGGGGTTAAAGATAAAAAATTATTTCCCATCAAATCTGATTTCAATAAGAGATTGAGTGCTTGTTTGCCTTGCAAGGGGGCTTTCCTCAACAATTTTATGCATTTTGTATTTTCTCTGTTCGTAGAGCATCTTAATTTAGACCTAGTTACATTTTCAAATTGAATTTCTATTAAATTGAAATGAATCCATCCGCTCTAAAAGCTGAGATAAAAGGAGTTAAAAAGTATGTCTTCTTCAAATGTCATTTTTTCTTGTAATTTGCGATCGATGCTGGTCTTAAAGGTTCCTTCACTGCGATTGATAAATTATTTGCTCTTGATTGATTAAAAAATACGTTCATAGTTGTTAGGTGAGTTACGAAACATTGGTGAAAACCATAACTTGGACGATAAAATTTGTTTATCTCCAAAACAACAATGCTCGACTGACTGCTGATTATTATTTACGAAGGATTTTGAGGAAGACTTTTTATTGAAATAATATTGTTGTCGGGTTATCTTACCACTGACCGCAGATCAAAACAATCCTCAATCTCAACATCATTTCCATTAACTCTTAATAACGCAAGGCTAGATTTGCCTAAGTGCGCCAGAAAACAGTTAGCTCCAAACGAAAAATGATTGAATGCAGCAATTTCTTTAAATTTGTGATTCTTCAGTCGGCGAAGCTCCATTCCAGTCATGGTACTCCATATTGCTAAATTATATCTGAGATACTGATGTAGGAGTCCGTGAGAGTTATAAGTCGATAGGAACAGTTGTCATATTGAAGAGAGAGAATTTATTCGCCATTACTTGAACCATTTTTTCCACTCTGCATAATAAATTTAAAAGAAGGACTTGCTGGATCAGGAATTTGATTGGTATGAAGGAGAGTATCAACATTCCAGCAAGCCATAAGTCCATCCTGCCCTGAAACAGTGATAACTCTTGGTTTTTAATTCTAATTTTGACAGTAAGCGATAAGCCAAGTAATTGGCTTGGTATGGTACCCTCTAATGTTTTTAATCATCATCATATTTTTAGAATACAAATCGCTGCTGTCCAGTATTTTGAAGGATCCATCGTTTAAGGACACGCAGATCTGACTCTAAGAATATGCGCATACCTAAATAAATACGCCCATACTTTCCGAATATTCTTTTGCTACATTTATTTTTCATTGATTTGCTTGATGGCGTCTGTTAGATAATCGTAGAGGTAGATTCTGAAAGGACTGACAAAAATAATGCTTGTTCGCATGGGGGCATTAGTTGTATAAGGTAGACTATATCTATCAAAAAAGACTATCTCTCTAATGTCGAAGTTTTTAGAATCATCGAGAGTGTTGCAGTTGAAATTCTTGATTAGTATTCTCTGTCGGTAATTCCAGAGTGAAAAGGTGTTGGCTGTCGTAATGATGGCCACCCACTCTTTTCTGGGATGAAGCGTCATGAGTTTGACTTTATTCGGCGAATTGACGTTCAAATTGAACAATACTTTATTTCTACTGGTCATCTCTAAGATATGACTAGTCAGATTGTATCGAATAAGTTATTCTTATAATCATAGTAAATACGAAAAAATGATCATTGCTAATCAGGAAATTGCAGTGCATATCAAATGTATTCGCAATCTCACTGGGTATAACTCTGGAAGATTTGCTTTAAGGATTTCATTGGAGGAGTATGGATCGAACAAAAAGGTATAAGCAACTCCCGTTAATATCATTGAAAAAGAAATTCAAAAAGCTGAAAACCGTTCGGAGTCAGACGACCATTTTTACATTTCAAAAACATTTCCCTTAAAAAATGGCACTCATGTACTTTCAATTAGACTCAGGTCGAGCTAAACGAAGTCTGCATCTTCAAGATAAATGCTCCTCTCTTCGACAATCAAGACTAAGATTACTCGGTTTCGCTCACCTGCTAAATTCTTCAGTCCTAGCTCAACAAATTCAGAGTGGTTGGTGTTTATAATGGAAAGCTATCAGGCTTTTCTCTGCATGAGTACTTGGAAATGGATTTTTATGAAAGTGCGGCATGTCAAGTGGTGGGAAGTATTCATAGTTGCTTATATAAATTTGAGTTTTTGGGAGATGATAATGGGTTGAATTTGCAGACTTATTGTTAAAAATATTGTCAGTTTAAAGTTGATCAAATGCTATAATATTTGGATAGCGAAGGAAAGAAAAGTTTAGCTGCTATTATCGAGGGTTACAAGCAAATTGTAAATACATAGATTAAACTGTAAAAACTGCCATCTCAGAAAGAGATTGACCTTAAAGCTGTTGCTGCTCTTAAAAATGAAAAAGATGTAGCGGAGAGATAGACTTAGTTTACAGAAGTAGATGAGGAACTTATTGTAAAGATAGCTCTTTAAGTCAACGAAAAAAAGAAAAAACGACGTCGAATATTTACTAATGCCACCAGATAGTTCAAGGCTGAAAAATATCAAATCTACGAAAGAATCCTACACGAAAACGCTCAGAATATATATTCCTTATGGCGAGATATAGTGGCTGCTTTACTAGAGTAGAAAGGTGATTATTTCATTGCTTACAGAAGCATAAACTATCGGAAAACCTTAGAATAAAAAGTTGGAGAATCTATTGCAAGATTTAAAGGTAGCTGGGATGTTGATCCTTATTGCGATGAATAGAATCTGCGCGCTCAACTCGCTCATCAATTGAGAAATCAAGACAAATAATTTTTCAAAAACTTCAAAACAGCAGAACCAAATTTGTTTCCAATTCTTAACTAATCATTTTTTAGTAACAAACGACCAATTTTCTTTGAGGAAAAGGCGATTTACTCATCAGAAAGTAAATAATAGTTAAATTAATAACAGGAAATTGGGCCACACCCGAATTAAATTTTAATCATCATGGTTCATGGGTTAGGAGCTTGCCGGCTGGATATGGAAAAGATAAAAGTTTAACTTAGAAGATACTACGACACCAAATTTAGAGTATATATCTCTTCTGCCAATTAAGGTCGGACGGAAGGAGATATTGATTCTTTAGGAATGAGGCTGGCTGCTGAAATTGAGCATTAGTTGTCAAGATATCCATAAATCCCGAAATTATGTCTGCTAGGCCATTCTATGGGTGGCTTAATTATTAGAAGTGCCTTACCGAGATTAGAAAAGTACAAAGATAACTTCCATACTTTGATAACTCTTTCTAGTCCTCATCTGGGCTATGCCTACTCTACATCAAAACTAGTAGATGCTGGCTTATGGATGATAAACACAATGAAAAAATGTACCTCAATTCTGCAAATGACTATGTACGACAGTGAGATTTTATAAGAAACATTTCTTTATAAATTATCCAAGAAAGCGGGACTTGAGTGGTTCAAAAAGATAGTCCTTCTGGCTTCTCATCAAGATCTCTACGTTCCTTATTATTCTGCTCGCATTCAAAAGCACGAAGAGAGTCTTTTAGACTGTCGCAAGAATGTAAAGAAAGGTATTATCTACTGCTAGATGATCGATAATTTGCTTTCAAAATACGAAGGATAGATAATTCGGTTGAATGTAAATTTTAGCATCCCCTAACAGTAACTACTATCTTATATAGAAACATAGATAATTTGATTGGCAGAGCGGCTCACATCAGCTTTATCAATAATGTTGAGATGGTAAGAACTTTTGTTCTGGCAGGAAATCACTACTTTGTTTGATATATAATTTTTTATAATTATTATAGGCACATATTATATCTTCACTTCATAATTAAAGTATTTGCTTCATTACAATAAGCAATTATGCATTTTGACTACAGAAAATAAAGTCCATTCTGCAAATTAGATAACAAACATTTTCATTCACTATTATAAATTTATTCATGAATCAAAAAGAATCTGGCAAAAGATCAGCAAACTTTTTATAGAGATTTTAGGGAAAAAGATCCACAATTACGAAGGAGGGACTCAATTATTTGTTTGACCAGCATCAAAACAAACTGCTTCACAATATTAGTCCAAAATCAGTCGATCAAAAAAAAATTAATGCTGATGCATCCAACAAATCACTTATAAAAATCTCAAAAAATTAAATTGTAAGATCGGGGAGTGAGATCAGAGCGGATATTATCGATAATAAGACTTCTCGACTGAGTCGCAGAACATAAATTCTAAGGAGATAGTCGGAGGAGATCAATAAGCCTGATGAATTCACTTTGCCAAGGATCATCAATCGCTTCAGCAATTCTTTAAATAAGCTTAACCACAATAAGAAGGTCATTTAGTAAGTCAGGCATCACCACTTAAATAGTGAGATTATCCATCCTAGAAAGAGTGGATATTTGATGAGCAAAAACTTGGATGAAAACGCAATGCAGCATCTCTAATTTCTCAGCAAGTTGTAATAAAAATTAGCTGGCATGCGCTCAAAAAATGACAAGCATTGAAAAGCAGATATCAATCATCTGTATAATATGATGGAAAAGATAATTTTAAACAATTAAAAAAACACTTTATTCTTGACTATTTATAGCTGATCAATAATGTGTATTAGCTTATCAACTTGTATCAGTTAAATAAAAGACTATATGAATGGTGTAATAACAAAGAATAAGTTAAAAGTGTCAATATAATGTTCATTGTTTTTAAGTTTTAATCATCAATAAACAATAATAAAGTAAAATAATTTAAGCAGGTATTTTTCCTTCCCAAAATATTAAATCAATTTGAATAATTAAATATTAATTTGATTCCAACAAATCCACATCAGATATTGTTAATTATGACAGTCATTTATCTTTGAGCCTAATTTATTATTGTTAGAGGAGAGTACAACCATTACCAAAATATTTTATTCTTGATGATCATATATTTTATTATTGGTTATGCATATATTTCCTAGACTTAATTTTAGATCACCAAATTAAATCAAAATTAATTGCAAAATTAAATCAAAATATAATTCAAGATGAATTTTCCATTATTCTAAGAGAGTAATGACTTATCTTTCATTAATCAGGGTGAATTACTTTGCAAGGATAAACTTCTTTCCACTCACGATGATATCATAAGTTAAGTAGATTCTTTAAAATTTGGAGATTATTCATGTTTATACGAGGTGAGGGAAAGATATTCTGCCTTTGAAGGAATAAACGAACCTTAATTAATGGAATCGAGGGATTTTGTTGATATTATTGATTAAGATTCAGTTTTTAACAGTATCCTTTAATCTCCAAAGCTTCAAAATTCAACAAAATAACCAGCAATTATAAAAAAAAGACCAAGTTCAAAGAAGATGAAAAAAAACTCTAATATTATAAAGAAAATAGGAAGAATAATTATTGACAATATCGACCAGTACAATTTACCAAATCAATAAAACAAAGTCAAAACTATGCTTGTGAATCTCTAAAATCGGGCGAATATCAACGATAGGCTAAAAAATCAAAAAGATGGATTCAATACTTCTGATTTGGAAGGGATATACGATGATGAAAAGACTAGCTCCTTCAATTTGAAGACCACTCGCAGAATTTTCACATAAAAGTTGAGGAAAGATGTATTGAATAGTTATCAAATTAAAGACGATAATAAAGTAATGTATCTTAACTCCTTAAAGGTGTCATCTCTAAGATTCATCAACAAAAAATTAGCAGTTAGGCTTTAGATCTCAGACGGTAGTTGATCATTATCGATTTTATCTTTTCAAATCTGAATAATCTACAACAACAAACAATCACTTTGCACTTGCATGGCCTGATTTATTAATATGCTCAAATAGTTTTGTTTTTGAAGAAAATATTTCGTTGCAAACATTGCATTTGATGATGCTAGCTTTTCCTGTCTTTTCTTGCTCTGCCTTCTTTTGTTTTTTTAGTTTTGCTTTGCCTATTTTGTGCTAGTTTTACTATTATTCGCTGGAATCTGATTTTTATTAAAGTTTGGCTTTAGTTTCTTGCTTTTTCTTTTCCTTATTAAGATCAGCGGCTGTTTTGGGCTCATCTTTCATTTATTTTTTTTACACCTTTTTATTGCGATTATTGAGAAGTGTATTAATGAAGCGATAATCATCATCGCTTTAACTATCCTGCTCCTATTTTTTTTTTTCAATTTTCACAGGCTAATGCTTTTTTTTTTTAGATGGCTTTGTTTATTTCGGTCTATCTTGTCCCTTGGTTTATTTTGGTTTTTCCTACTGATTTGCTTATTTTTCTTTATCTTACTATTCTTACTTTTATTCTACTTGTTGAGTATTCTTTTTCTTCTTCTTTTTCTTTTTGGGACTTTATTAGGTTGGTCTAACTTCCTCAGGCTGCTTCATGTCTTACTCTTACTAATCTTTGGCTTTGAATATAATTTCTTCTTTAAGCATGACTTATTTTTCAATATTTTTAACCATTTGCTTATGCTGCTTTGATTTTTAATGATTTCTCAACTGATTCTCACTCTTAAATCCTTTTTCACAAATTTCGCAATAAAATCCCTAATCCTATGCGTTATCGCCTTCTTAATGAGTATGATGGTTATGATGATGATGATTTAATTCAGCTTGCTTTTTGTAATATTCCTCTATCTCCTTGAATCGCTCCTCTTCTAGCTGTTGTTTGACGGCTTTCATTGACTATTTCTCCTTCTTTTTTTCGCGTTATTTTTATAGTTTTTCCTGCTACCTTCTCTCCTATTCTTATTTAACTTTAATCATATATTCTCTAAAGCGAGGGTCTCTCTTTTTGACATAGGCGACCAAATCTTTAATGGTCTTTAAGAAGGTTTTCTTTTCTCCTTGCCTCTGCTTTTTGTTTTACTTCTCCATTTACCTCTTGATCCATCGATTATTGGCATCTCTTGTATCCCATTCCTAAATCCACACAAATGTTTTGTAGGTTGTAAAATTTTACCAATCATTATAGAATTTCAACACTTTCTCCTCAGGCGTAGAAAAATTTCCAAATCCTTAAAGTTTTCTTTGCTCCTCCTCCTCAATATCTTCTCTGGCGTTAAAAGCTTTTGCTTCCTCTGATTTAATCCTTTCAAAGACATCTCTATAGACGGCATAGAACCCCTTTTAATCGTCTTCATATCCTTAGAAGCAATTCATTGTAAAATACATCCAGATGTTGAATCCAAAACTATACTGTTCAAGGTCTTCTTTGCTGAGTTAATCTTTATTAAAAAGTATTTTCTAACGGTTGTTATCATACCAAGTTCGTTCATTGGGATCATACAATACATTGTAAGCTTAGTTGATCTACACAAATCTATGTTTTGCATCGTCATCTGAATTTTTATCAGGATGATATTTGAGAGCCAGTTTACGATAACTCTAAGTATAAAAGGTCGTACTGTTTTGATTTAAGCTGGCGTTGCTTTGCGGTCAATTTCAAGTATCTCATAATAACACCTCTTCATTTCAACTATTATAATCAAAGAATTTACAACATCATATTGCTTTGAGCATTTAAAATTATTCTAATTTTAGCAATCTCTTGCTCCATATCTCAGCACATATTTGTATTTATAAGACAGTTTTATCATATCATAAATGCTATCCTAATAAAAATAACATGACAACCAAAAATCATCAGAATTGACAACCAACCTACAGCTCATCAACAGAATAGATACGGAAAATAATAACATTAAAATGCTGATTAAAGCCATTCGAGATCATTCTCTGCCTCACCATCAGTTCACTTTCAATGATTCCGATAGTTCAAACATCGAAATTAATTCAGACAATAACCATATTACAAAGAGACGCAGTAAAAGTACCTTTCTTCAAGATCTATCATCGCCTTCCAGTTTGCAGTCAGATGTGGGGGATTTTATATTAAGAAATAAATATAGTCATGCTATTTGCAAAGATAAGAGCCGGTGGAACAAAATCCATCAAAAATTGGAATGCCTTAATCACTAAAATATTGTCTCTCCTGGAGGCAAAAAGTTTTTCGGAGGGATTGCTTGCGAATAAAATAAATGTTAAAAACCTGCAGAAAGGATAGAAAAGAAAGTGAGTGTATTTCGCATTAAAAATAAAGTATAGGACCAATCGTTCTTAAACTTGAAAATAAAATAAAAGCCCAAATACCAGCAAAATCCAGAGAAGGACTGTTTTGATATTCATCAAATCAAAACAAGTTTGTTAATTTCTCACATTAATGCCATTTCTCCTTTGCAGCTACATTCAACGCCTTAACAAATTTATTCTTTTTTCGAATCAATACACTAACTGATTAAAATGAAACAAGCCAAAGAAACTATCATCAAAAGGTACACAAATTGCATATACTTCGGACAAAGAGTGGCAAACACTCCCTATCACGGTATGATATGGTATTATAGAAAGGTCTGCTATATTGGACAACTCGTTAATGGTAAAAAGCATGGTCTAGGAATATAAATAAATCTGCAAGATGAAACAATATGGAAAGGAACCTTTCATCATGGTCATAAAACAGGCTATTTCTAAATTCAAACACCAATTTGCTATTATTACGGTAATCTCAGTAGCGGGCAATATCACGGAGAGGGACACCTTTCCACCAGTTGTTCCTAATTCAAGGGCAACTTTTGTGAAGGAGTTAAAGAAGGGGTGGGATTTTAAAAATTTAGTGATAAGACAGAATATAGAGGATAATATTTCAATAACAAGTTTGATGGTTAAGGATAACTCAAGACCACAAATTATTACTATAAGGGCTTATTCAAAAATGGCAAGCCGGATGGGCATGGCTTTGAGAGAACAAACTAATACTAATATTTAGGTAATTTTGCGATGGGCAAAAAAGAAGGTAAAGGGAAACTAAAGACCAACAACGGAATAACTATCAATTGCCGCTTTGAAGATAATCTAATAGTTGATAATCAAAATCAAGATAGTGGGATTTACCAAAAATATTCGAATTCTTTGTCAAAGTAGTTATCAGCGTTAGATTAATAAAACGAAGATGGGACAATCGAACATATGCTGAGTGCTATTAGTCGGCAGGATCATCTATTGCCTCCAATGAGTGAATTGTCTCCAATAAACTCGAGTGTATTTTCAAAAAGATGATAATAAAATTTAACAATTTTGACTGATGACTTATAATCTATGTACTGTGCATTATACCGGGCAGAACTCAGTTTTATAACAACATTTTTTAGATGACTTGCCTATTAATTATATTTTGTTACAAATCTATCATTTTTTATATATCATGTCTAAAAAGATTTAGATCTTGTATTGCGCTAAGAATGGACTCGGAACACAAGCATCAAATCTAAAGATAGCTGTCAAGCAAGCTTTCCCTGATGTCAAGATTGACAGTATACCAACGTAAAATGGCAACAACAGAATCGAAGTTAACTGGGACAACGACGGCAATAAAAAAATTGTCTGGTCCAACAATAAGACTGATACCGAAAAAAATCATGCAACCATCATCCAGAAGTTGAAACAGGCTCAATGAGACAATGATTCATAGATAAATAAATCTAAACTAATTTTGGAATGCCATAAAGCAGATACTTAATTATTTGCAAATGATTCGCAAGCAATAATTAAACTCAAAATATTGGCATATTAATTCATGAATAACCATAATTTATTTATTACCATTTTAATAATCATGTTTCTGTCTTAGCTGGAAAAGAAACAAACCATCAAGGGGCTTATCAGGTAGTACTTTCTATAAAACGAGCATAGCGTGAATCTTTCGCTTGAATAAATACACTTATAAGCTTTGCCATCCTTTACTAATGATGTTTACAAAATCACAACCACACTAGCCCCTCCGATTCTTTATAAAATGTACCAGCCCACCCTGCCAGAATTCACTGATAATTAACTTGAGGCATAAATAGTTTGCAATTTATCGCAGCGTGGTCTGTATCCCAAAATATTGAAAAGTACTATAGTGGGCAGAATTGAACAATATGTAAATTCCATTCCTATTTGTCAAGCTAATGTAACAGAAGAAAGATTAATACGAATATTGATTCAGCTGGCTAAATTTTCATGTGATTACAAATAAGTGGTCAGCAGTTATAACGCAAAAAAAGGTATAAGCAATAAATACAACTTGCAAAGATTATTAATGATTTTTGCAGATATTTATAAATGCAAAAAGCAATAATGTCCGGATCTAGTCTCAAAATGTTAAAAAGAGATTGAGGCAGTTCTATATGATCACAATTTATTTAACAACCTGGCCCATCTATTGACAGCTGTTCCTCTTGTCCTCAGTCATAACGACTGCCATCTTGGCAATATTTTGGCAGATAACTCTCAATAGTTCATATTAGACTATGAATTCAGTCAATTCAATTATATTGGATTTGACCTGGCTAATTTTTTTAATTAATGGTCCACCTAGTATGATAAAACCTTTTAAATCCGATAAAATCTATAAATTAACCAATTTCTCAGAGATAAAATAAGTCAGATTTACTATAACTAACTGATAAAAGAGTATGATATTAAAATATAGGAGTGTGCACGGTACACTCAGTTGGGTCGGGTATTATCTCATTTATTTTGGATGATAATAGGATTAAAGCAGATTAACGATTCACGTATCCATTTTTGTATGGTTCATTATATTATTCGTCGAAAAGAAGAACTGCTCAAGCATTATAATCGTTTAATGGAAAACCATCTATGATTCATATTATGTTTATTACAAAATATTAGATAAAACATATCCGTTATTTGAATTTGCCAACGTGTTTAGCCTTTCTCTATATTTTATATCTCCTTGACTCATATTTTAACAGCTCAAGATAAATATAAAAATTCAAAGATCAGTAATACTTAGCTTATTTGTAACATATTTCCTCTTTTTCCCGAAGTGAAAGATTGCTTTCAACAGGGTCTGCCCACTCTGGTCCTCTTTTTTCCAGTATCATGCAAAGATGACGATTGTATAAGAAGCAATTAATTAATCTCATCCTCATTTGATTGTTTTCGATACGTCTCATGCTCTCCAAAAAATATTTGGAATCAATATAGCTCGTCTCTAGTTCGACTTTAGTCTTCAAACTTGTATCTTCTCTCATAAGAGCCTAACGAATGATTTCTCCGAAAGGCTTTATTATTGCCGACTCCTGAGATAAAACATCTGTCCAATCCTTATGAAGAACGTCCACTTGTAAGGTTTTCCAATATGGGGTATTCTTGACTGTGTCTCGCTGAAAGGATGCTATAATTTTGTAGACAAGGAAGGCCAATCGTAGGTAAATAGGGTCTTCTGTAAGTTAAGTAAGTACTTCCAAACTCTAAGTGAGATATATCAACGCCCGACGAAGGTATTTGCCGACCTATTTAAAGGTGACACCTGATTCTTTTGGAACATCAACTTCAATTTTGATATCGTACTTAATAAATTACACTGGAGAAATGCGTTCCTTAAATTTCATGGTTAGCATTCGCTTGATAAAAGTTTTAGTTCCCACAGAGACATTCACATCTTCTGGAAAGGTGATAATGTGATTGTCAATTACACTAATTAGTTTAGGAATCGAACTTTATTCATAAGGGCACACTCCATATAACATTTCGTAAAGGATCACTCCCAGAGACCATATGTCTGCCCTTGAATCATAAACAAGCCCCTTTAGCACTTCTGGAGCCATGTAAATGGGCGAACCCACCATTGTCTGAGTCATATCGTTCTCTTTCAGCAGTTATTTACAAAATCCAAAATCAGCTAATTTAATTTTTCCGTCTTGGAAAAGGATGTTCGAAGGTTTTAAGTCTCGGTGTAAAATATGAGCTTGATGCAATGCGTCAAAAGCATGGCGTAGCTGATCAAAAATATTGAGAGCCTATTCTTCGGGTAATTTACCTTGCTTTCTGATGAGCTCACCTAAAGTTCCGCCGTTGCAGAATTCGTATACGAGGTAATAGTTGCTAACAGTTTTAAGCATTTAAACGAACTTTATGATGTTTGGATGGCTCATCTTGCTGAGGATGCCAATCTCATTATTTGTAAACTCACTAAGTTTGGGAGTCTGCTTAAATTTTTCCACTTTCATAACTTTGACGGCAAATAGCCCTGGCAAAGTCTTATGATGTGCTCGATAGACATTGCCATACTGTCCTGACCCAATCTTTTACAAGAGAATGTAATCCTGAATAACTTTATTCATCATTATTTATATTATGCTTTGCAGATCACTGACGGTATAAATCAACGAGCAAAGGAGATTGTTTGTGGATTCAGGGGCCAACTAATTTGTAAATGATTTTGGCTTTCATTTGCTTTTTTCTGCTTGGGCATAAACCAAGATCTCTTCTTTATTGCTGAATAGCTCGACCTCTACACAAATGTTATATTTATTTTGCTTGAATTTTCATCAAATTGGCCAAATTTTAGCTTCTTACAGAGAAGTCACGATATCTGGCGTAAGCAATTAATTACTCTTACAGTCTAAGGCACTATATTCGATCGTGAAATCGAATACATTCAATAAAAGCCAAATCGCAAATGTAATTTTCGCCTGCATTAAAATCGGATTACACACAGAAAGTTTTTTCAGTGGAGATGCTAATTTTCTCAATATTCGAAGAGAAATAATTCTGTTATCATCTGCATAAATGGACTATGACCAAGAATAAGAGTATGAAGCAAGGGACAGTTAAAACTTATTAATGGTTCAATATTATCGATGTTATTTTGAGCTGTTTTTTTATAATACGTACCTAAATTGAGTGTTGTAAGATTTTTCAGGTCTATGTGAATGATTTAGATGAGTATAGAGGGGTTGTAATTGCGTTCTATATATTACTTACAAAATACTGAGACTCAGCCATTAAACTTCTATTTTTGTAATGTGCGTCCAAGCTATCTTCCAATTGTAATAGGAGTAAGATCCTCCCTATAAATTGTGGTATTGTTACATATTAGTAATTTTTTATTGTCCTGTAGAGATTGTTTGACAACTTTTTTGAGGATGGTATTCTGTTTTGCGACAGGTGAGAGCTTCAGTTAATTGATGTCCATATACTAATTAAATAAATTCATTATCATAGATATTTGTCTTATATATTATTAGAATTAACTCTTTAATGAACATTATTGCTTTCAATCAAAGTCAATGCAATATTAATTTTATGCATTCTCAGCACTCAATATTTCTATTACCAATCATTTTAGTATTTATTCAGATCAATACGCGCATGCATGGTTTGAAGGCCACCGTTACAAATCGATATCAATTATTTTTTAACCATTCACAAATGCAAAGATGGCTTCTTGCATCGTTCTTCCCTCTGTGATAGGCACTTTCTGAAGGGGAGATTCGTAAAAAGCATCCAATTGAATTACTGCATGCCAAGAGCATGAAATACTCCAAATATTATGATCAGCCTTCAATATTTTATGGAGATATTCCATATAGAAGCTCCTATATCCTTCAATTATATTCATTTAATTTTAATTACAATTTACTAAGGAGAAGCCAGACGTTCCAGGAATCAGACAAGTGATGTTTCCTCCATAGCGAATGATGTATTGATCGTAAGATGATTGGATGAATAGGCTTTATGTGTTTAAAAAAGGGAGAGCTCCTCTGATGGTGAGGCAGTTCCATTCAAAATCCTTGCCTAAAGCAGACCCGCATTCTTTGTTTGGTACTGAGTCATCCTTGTTTGATAATGAAAGGAGATTAAACATAGGCTCTTCACTGTGAATGCTTTATCTTTGAATCTGCATCGTAGGATCTAAAAAGATGCTGGACTAAGGAATTGAGAAAAATTTGGTCTTTGGGTTTGGTAGCAAAGATTTAAGATAGTCTGCCCAAATAAAAGTGGCTACTCCTCCAGCTGAAGAACCTGTGATGATAACATTATCGGAGTTAGCAAAATTCACCTTGTTATGGATATATTTAAAATGAGATTTAGTGTTAAGTCCTCCCCTAAAAAACAGACTACTGTCTTTGTATTTGATGGGGGTTTTTGAGTAGCCTTGGTGAAAAGATCCATCACAGTATGTTATAATCACCTTTGTCCAATTGGCAAAAATATTTTTTGTTAAATCTGGAGAAAGAATCCCTTCGCCCTATATGGTTTCGGGCCAGTACAAAGAACTTCCTAGATAGCTTTTACTGCGCTGATAGCAGCTTTCGATTGTTTTACTCAAGTCAACATCTCCGCACATGGCTCCACCCTGAAAATAAAAGAGAATATTTGTGGGGGATCCTTCGTGTAGATAGAGAGCTGCAGGAGAACCATCTAGACACTTTGCATCTGGGTCCGTTTGATGCACAATCTTTTAATAAGGTGAAGAAGTGGTATTGGCCAGCAAGAGACACATAAGGGCCATAACAACTATCATTTGGATTTTATTATTGATGAATAAATCCATCATTACGGCGATTAACCATATATTGAGGACAAATAATAAAACAGAAAAAAATATTGAAATTGAGAGCATGGTTGCCTGATGATGAAATTAGCACCAAAACAATATGCTTTCCAATTATATTTTACCTTGCAAATAATTTGCACTAAATTATCATCTAAGACGAGTTGCTACGTTTAACATGATATTAATATTGTTTTGACTGATCTATAAATCATTATTTTTCATTAATTTCCGTATTTTATTAAGTATTTTCTAGAAGAGTCTATACAACTTTACTTTCTCTT
>Ga0302185_10000517_pt1 | contig 29685 bp, 27 predicted proteins | sample II_Bog_E1_1_FD_200231 | JGI IMG/M metagenome (GOLD analysis project Ga0302185, IMG submission 200231) | Peat permafrost microbial communities from Stordalen Mire near Abisko, Sweden - II_Bog_E1_2 | ecosystem: Environmental > Terrestrial > Soil > Wetlands > Peat | place: Sweden: Abisko... | reverse complement strand
TTTTTAGTTTGGCGGCGAGCGGAATTTGCTTTCATGGATATGACGGGAATTTTATAGGGGGATTTATTGGTTGAGTAAAAATAAGAAAAGGGATTATGGATAACAGATAAAAACCAAATGAATTTTTAAAGAATATGAATTATTAAAGTACTAAATGGCAATTTGAACACGTTACGACCATGAGATCTGAGGGTAAAAGAGAATCGCGGTCAGTTATTCCATAAAAGTATTCCCGATAATGTATTAGATTTGTGGTTATGTTATCAATTACCGAAATAGAATCTAAGCTCCGCGCCATTAAGCCAGAACTCGCTGAAAAATTTCATATAAGTTCAATCGGCTATTTTGGATCGTATGCTCGGGGACAGCAAAGTGACGCCAGCGACTTAGACGTAGTCGTTGAGTTTTCTCAGCCCGTTGGCTGGGCATTTTTTACTTTGGAAAATTTTTTGGAACAATCGTTAGGAATCACAGTAGATTTGGTTACGAAAAACGGATTAAAGGACCGCCTTAAGGACCCCATACTTAGCCAGGCAAAATATATTTGAAACCGGAAGAAAGAGATCAATTGCTTTATTTGGAAGATATTATTCTTTCGATGCAACGAGTCGCGGAGTATGTTTAAGGCTTGGATTTTCAGCGTTTTAAACAAGACTACAAAACGGTTGATGCGGTAATTCGTAATTTTGAGATCATTGGCGAAGCGTCAAAAAACCTGTCAGACGTTATCAAAACTAAGTATCCTTCTGTTCCATGGAAAGAAATGTACCGTTTGAGAAATCGCATCAGTCATGAATATTTTGGGATAGACTATGAGATTATTTGGGATATTGCGATCATACATCTTCCGGGAAACCTGAAAGACATTGTACAAATATTCGAGAGCGAAAAATCAAATAATTGACAATGCTCCTTCGGCCACATTTCAGACCGATTAAAAGCTATTAAATCAAATATTACTAATGAAAAAACGAACAGCACTTTGCCTTGTCCTAAGTTTTTTTGTGTATTTCTCCTCTGCCCAAAAAACCAAACACACCTTTGCTTTAGGTGATTCGAGCTTTATGCTGGATGGCAAACCCTTTCAGCTCATTTCCGGCGAAATGCACTGCACCCGGATACCCCGCGCGTACTGGCGCGATCGGCTGAAAGCCGCCAAAGCGATGGGCCTTAATACCATTGGCACCTATGTTTTCTGGAATGCGGAAGAACCTGAAGAAGGCCAATTCGACTTCACCGGCAATAATGATATTGCCGAATTTGTGCGTATTGCCAAAGAAGAGGGTTTATGGGTGATCCTGCGTCCCAGCCCCTATGCCTGTGCCGAATGGGAGTTTGGCGGCTATCCCTGGTGGTTGCTAAAGGATAAGAATTTGAAAGTGCGCAGCAAGGACCCGAAATTCCTGAAATATTACCACGATTATATCACGCAATTGGGCAAACAGCTATCACCGCTGCTAATAAACAACGGCGGCAATATTTTGATGGTACAGATAGAAAACGAATATGGCTCCTACGGTGATGACAAAGAATACCTGGATATCAACCGCAAAATATTCCGGGAAAGCGGTTTTAGCGGGTTGTTGTTTACCTGCGATGGGCCTTCGCAAATGCCGCGGGGCTATTTGCCGGGATATTTGCCTGCTGTTAATGGCCTGGATGATCCTAAAGAAGTAAAAGCCCTTATCAACAAATACCACGATGGCAAAGGGCCCTACTATATTGCCGAATGGTACCCCGGCTGGTTTGATAGCTGGGGCAGCGCGCACAATACCAGCAATATGGAAGACGATGCGAAAAAGCTGGACGAAGTGTTGTCGGCCGGTATTTCCATCAATTTGTACATGTTCCACGGCGGCACCACACGCGGTTTTATGAACGGCGCCAATATGAGCAAAACCGATCCCTATTCGCCACAAACATCGAGCTATGATTATGATGCCCCGCTGGACGAGGCTGGTAACCCGGCGCCTAAGTTTTACAAATTCCGCGAAGTGATTGAAAAGCACCTGCCGCCGGGTGAAAAACTGCCCCCTGTGCCCGAAAAGCATAAAACTATTTCAATTAGTGACATCAAGTTTTCAAAAAAAGCGGCGCTGTTTGCGAACCTTGGGCAGCCGGTATTAGCGGAGCACCCATTATGTTTTGAGGATTTGAACCAGGGGTACGGCTTTGTTTTGTATCGAACCAAATTAAAGAATGCGGTTAACGGCATACTGAAAATTAAGGAAATGCGCGATTATGCCACCATTTACCTTAATGGCAAACGTGTGAGTGTTTTGGATCGACGCCTGAAGCAGGATTCCGTTCAAATCGATGCCGGCGCAAACGCTACTTTAGACATTTTGGTTGAGAACAATGGTCGCATCAATTACGGCCCTTACCTGATCGATAACCGGCAGGGCATCACCCAAAAAGTGACTTTAAACAATGACGAACTGACCGGCTGGAAGATGTACAAATTTCCATTCAAAACAACGTCCGGGTTTAAGTTTATTACAAACAAAACAGCCGAGGATCCCGGCCCGGCATTATTCTCCGGAACATTTAACCTAACCAAAACCGGCGATACCTTTTTAGATATGCATGGCTTCGGCAAAGGCTTTGTGTTTTTAAACGGGCATAACCTTGGCAAATACTGGTACATCGGCCCGCAGCAAACATTATATATCCCCGGCTGCTGGCTCAAAAAAGGGCCTAACCAAATCGAGGTTTTTGATGAGTTAAAAGGTAATCACGCGACCATAAGCACACTCGACCACCTCATCCTGGATGAAGTCCCGAAAAATTGATTTTTAATTTTAGAAAATGCTTTAAGGTTAAATCACTTATTTTTCTATTTTTGATAAATTGTGATAATAGTGCTATAAATCCTGATGCTTTACAACTTAGGTTCATATTCTTATATCATTATCGGTTTGGCAATATTTTGCGGCGTACATAGCTACCGGCGCGGGACGCTAAGCCGATGGATATTATGGCTGGTGTTCCTGCCGATCATCGGGAGTTTATATTACCTATTCAGTGAAGTACTTAATAAAAAAAGCAGTTTTGTTAGACCTGTAAATTATGGCCCAAAGGTGGCCGCTTCCGGGGCCAGCATCAGGAAACTGGAAGAAGAGCTCCGCTTTACCGATACTTTTGCCAACCGCATAAAACTGGCCGATGCTTATCTCGCGTCAGGTCAAACGGACAAGGCGATTGAACTTTATACAGCCAGCCTCACCGGCGCCTTCAGCGAAAACGAGCACGTAATGCAGCAATTGATCGTTGCCTATTACGAGCAGCAGGAATATAAACAAATTATCCCCCTCGCCAAAAAACTTTATAAACTGCCGCAGTTTGCCCGTTCCAAATCGCATATGCTTTATGCATTGGCACTGGAGAATTTGGGACAAACTGAACAAGCGGAAAACGAATTTAAAGCCATGAAGGGCCGCTACTCCAATTTTGAGCAACGTTACCAGTACGGTTTGTTTTTGATACGCGCTGGCCGCGACGACGAGGCCTGGCAGCTTTATACTGACATGCTGAACGAAGAGCAGCACCTTAGTCCTATAGAGCGTAAAAGCAACCGGGTTTGGTTTAGCAAGACCAAAGACGAGTTGAGGAAAATTTCGCCCACCCAAAAAACGGTATAAAAAGGATTAAACCTTTCCCAGGTAGACTTCCGTCTGGTAATAAAATCTCACCTTTCCCTCGGTATTATACTTTGCAAACAGCGCTTTAAGCAAATCTTTAAACTTCATACCCCCATCGCTGTCTTCCGCCGGGACATAGGAAGAGGAAAAAGCACGGCCTAACAAACCTTCTTCATCAAATACCTGCACATTTGGATATTTCACGGCTTCGTAAATGCCGTCTTTAAAAAAAGCCTTGAAATCAATGTCGTTAATGTTGCGGTGGTTTACATTGTTATAGTCCACAGAATCCTGCCTGAGCAGGTTTTCATACGCTGCCGCGAATTCGTCCGTTGCAGCGTCGCGGTTATTCCAGATCAGTGCGACCAGTCCGCCGTCTTTCAATATCCTTTTAAACTCTGTTTTGGTTTTGCCGGCATCAAACCAGTGAAAAGCCTGGGCACAAACAATAAGATCGACCAGGCTTGGGGGTAGTGTGGTAGCTTCAGCTGCGCCTGCAACAGGAACAAAATTTTCATCGGTTCCAAATTGTCTGATGGCCGCTTCCTGCATCGATTCATTCGGCTCAACAGCATACACTTTATAAGCTTTCGCAAGCAACAACGCGCTGAAAATGCCCGTCCCCGAACCCACGTCGGCAATTGCCGAGCCGGGCGTCAGCTTGCATTTATTTGCCAGGTAAGTTAATACCTCGGGCGGGTACGAGGGCCGGTATTTGATATAGTTCTCAACCCTGTCCGAAAACCGTTTGGTGGGATCGGCACCTTTCATAGCTTAAAGTATGATGAGCAGTATAATGATCAAAACCACCAGCGCACCTATACCGATATACAGCACATCGTACATGCTGGCTTCCTTTTTAAGTGCTTTCAGTTCAGCGCGGTAAGCCTTGCGCTCCACTTTGGTCATCTGCGAGCGGTCTTCGGCTTTAATTTCGCTTATCCGGGCTTTAATTTCTTCTACTCTTGCCTGGCGTTCTTCCGGCGTCATGGCTGCGATGGCTTCTTTGGTCGGCGGGCTACCAAGGGGTGTCGCGTGTGCTGCAACCGAGGCCAGGCAAAGCGTTAAGGTGATAGCAAACAGGCAGATGGTCTTTTTCATAGTTTTTTAAATAAAGAGTTAAGAACCAGGAGTCAAGAGGCAAGAACCAAAAACATACGACATCAAATTTATTGAATTTGTTTCTTGTCTTGATTCCTGGTTCTTGTATCCTGGCTCTTGTTATTATATACTTATAAAAAAAGCGGCCTCGAACACATGGCCGGGCGCAACTTTTTGAATATCTTCCTTTTGACTGATGTCGACATGTTTTCCGGCGGTATCTGCGCAACCCAGCCAGGGCTCGATGCAGACAAAATCGGCGCCTGGTTTAGCCCAAATCCCCAGGTAGTTAAAATGCGGGAACTGAACTGAAATGCATTTATCGTGCTTGTCACTTTTTATGCTCACTTCCCTCGACTTTAAATCTTTAAAAACCAGCGCGTCTTTATCAAACAAGTGCCGGGTTAAATAGAGTTTATTGTTTGGCGCTGGCACCGTGTGATGTTCGCCGTTAAAAACCCCCTCAGCTGATATGCCGTGGGCAATCAAAGGCTCTTCCACTTCAAACTCCAGGTAATAGTCTTCGTATTTTTCACCCACCCGGAAGGGCACATTAAAGCCGGGATGCCCTCCCACCGAAAAATAAATTGTTTTTTTATCGTGGTTGATCAATTTATAGGTTACGCGAACGGCGTTTTCAATCAGTGTATATAAAACCTGGAAGTCGAATTTATAGGGATAAACCTTCAACGTCTGCTCCGAGTTGGGCAGCGAAAACGTTGCATGCTCATCATCGTGCTCCAGTAAAATAAACTCGGATTGCCGCGCAAATCCGTGACGGGCCATGTGATAAACATTTCCATCTACCAATAATTCATCATTGATCAGCTGGCCAACAATGGGAAACAAATTTGGTCCGTGCCAGGGCCACACTGCAGGGTTGGCTTGCCATAAATGTTCAAGTTGGTTGGTTTTATCAAATATAGAGCCAAGTTGTGCCCCTTTTGTGCTGACGGTAACGCGTAAAAAATCGTTCTCTAAAATAGCCATTGGTAGTTTGTAAGAATTGAGGCTTACCATTGAGCAGAAAGCCAAAAGCGCGATAAAGATAAATCAAGATTTATGACTTATGCTAAAAATCCCCGCGATATTTCAGTTACAAAAACAGATGGGATTTGTTTTTAAGGAGGAGCAAACAATCAGTAATCGACATTTAACCACAAAGAACACAAGGGTTCACAAAGGACACAAAGAAGAATGATTTGCAATGGTGCCAGATATTTAGCTGCTTTTCTCTCTCGGTATTTCCTCTACGTAATCTTCGCTCCGCGGCGCATGCATAAAAGCCTTGCCTAGCTCGGGCGGCAAAAGCGTTAGTTTTCGTTTGGTCATATCCAACCAGGCGCCGTCCACGTTTACAACAGCCACCTTTGTTCCATCACCCCTGAATATTTCATGGCTTATAGACCATCTCGAACCATCGGCGCGCGATTTAGTGATCTCACACGTCACCTTCAACCGATCATTCATAGCCACTTCGCGCAGGAAAATCAATTCCTCCCTGAACATCAGCGGCCCGATGTTCATTTTATACAATACCGCCGGGCCAAGGCCGGCTTCCTCCAGCATCATCAAACGGGCCTGTGCCGCAAAATCAGCATAAGCGGAGTGTCGCATGTGCTGGTTGGCATCGATCTGCGACCACATTACCTGTCCTTCAAAATATACCTTCATATCCCGGTTTTATTATAGCCTGAAATCTAATGTCCGAAGTCAAAAGTAAAGAAAAATGAATCCGGATTTTTCGGCTTTTGGCAATTGGCACACACTACGGATCGAATTTTAGATCAAACGATCGGCATCCCGACAAATTTAGGCCGATTCGTTCGCCTCAAAAGGGCTGAAATGCGGAGAGTTTGGTCAAAACTTCGGGGGACGGACAAACAGGTGTTAAAGCGTTCACGTTTCGCATACAAACACCCTCTGAAACGATAACGAAAACACTGTTTTTTAGGGGGTTAAAATTTGACTGTACCCAAAATTGTTACGTTTTTGACGAATTTCGTGAACACTCGAACCGCACCGGTGGGGGCATGCATTTGTGCTGATAAATTTCTACCTTGCGTCACTAATTTTACATTAAAACCTATGTCGACATTAAAAGAAGGTGACAAAGCCCCTGGTTTCACCGCGAAAGATCAAAATGGAAAAACCGTTTCGCTCTCCGATTATAAAGGCAAAGATGTGATCCTGTATTTCTATCCGCAGGATAACACCCCAACCTGTACCAACGAAGCCTGCAATTACCGCGATAATTACCAGTCATTGATCAGCAAGGGATTTGAAGTGATCGGTGTGAGCCCGGATAACGAAAAATCGCACAAAAAATTCGAAACCAAATTCAGCCTGCCTTTTACACTGGTCGCCGATACTGACCGCAGCATTGTCGAAGCCTACGGCTTATGGGCTGAAAAAACGACATTCGGGCGCACTTATATGGGCGTACTGCGCACCACATTTGTGATCGATAAGAAAGGGGTGATTAAAAAGATCATCGATAAAGTAGAGAGTAAAAATGCCTCGCAGCAGGTATTGGACGCATTGCAATAAATTCGTTACATAAAAACTTATATTTGCAGTTTATTACCCTATTGAACACGCTAAATTTAATTTATGCCGACAGAGGTTGACGACGCAGTGATATTAAGCAAGTTCCAGGATGAAAAAACCCGGAATGAGGCATTTAACTTATTGCTGAAAAAGTACCAGCAAAAAATATACTGGCATGTAAGGCGCATGGTGATCGACCATGACGACGCTGACGACCTGGTGCAGGATGTTTTTATAAAAGTATGGAAAAACCTGGCTGGCTTTAGGAACGACGCGCAGCTGTACACCTGGATGTACCGCATAGCGACCAATGAATGCATCACTTTTTTGAACAAGAAGAAGCAAAAAAACAACATATCATTGGACGATGTGGCGTATGAACTGGCTGATACTTTAGCGGATTCGACCTATTTTAACGGCGACGCGGCGCAGCGGAAATTGCAGGAAGCCCTGTTAACGCTGCCCGAAAAGCAAAAGCTGGTGTTTAACATGAAATATTATGACGATATGAAGTACGAGGAAATGTCGGAAGTGCTTGGCACCAGCGTGGGCGCGCTAAAAGCTTCGTTCCATTTGGCAGTGAAAAAGATTGAGGCATATTTATTATCAAAAGATTAAATTAGATTAGAATAGCATTAAACCTTTTAGCTTTTTTGGTATCTATACCAGTTGAGAAATGAAAAGTGATATGGAAAACAAGGATTGGATAAATGATTATAAGGCGCTTAAACAGGTGAGCAAAGCGAACCCGTTTACTGTGCCCGCTGGTTATTTTGATAGCCTGGGGGACCGTATTGCCGCGTTAAAAAACATTTCAACTTTTAAGGAAAGTCACCCGGAAAGTGGTTTTACCGTGCCTGAAGGATATTTTGAGGAGTTAAGTGCAAACATCCAAAGCCGGATTGCATTGGATAACGCAATAGCCGGCGCTGACGCAGGTTTTACTGTGCCTGAAGGATATTTTGATGAGTTAAGTTCGAATATTCAAAGCCGCATAGCAGTTGAGGAAGCTTTAGCTGGCGCCGAAGAAGGTTTTTCCGTTTCGGAAGGATATTTTGATGAGTTAAATTTGAATATCAACAGCCGGATAGTCATTGAAGACGCTTTGGCTGGCACCGGGGAAGGTTTTGCCGTACCCGAAGGCTACTTTGATGAGTTAAGCGCCAATATTCAAAGCAGGATAGCTATCGAAGAGGCGCTGCTTGCAAAGGAAGATGGCTTTGGCGTTCCGGAAGGATACTTTGCCGAATTGAGCGCGAATATACAAAGCCGGATTGCTGTAGAGGAGGCTTTAGCCGGGGCGGGCAATGGCTTTACCGTTCCGGATGGGTATTTTGAGACGCTTAATGAAAGCATTTTAGCAAAAACCGCTGGGATAGAACAGGAAGCCAAAGTAGTTTCGATAAACCGTAACAAGGGCCTGGTGCGGAAGTTATTTCGCTCCACCGCGTTTAAGTATGCTACAGCCGCCTGTTTTGCGGTGGCCATTGGCGGCGGGATACTGCTGTTTCAAAGCCCGGATGCCGACAATGCGCATAAAAATTCTTTTTTGCATAAGCAATTATCAAATGTGCCCGTAAGCGATATAAAAAGTTACCTGGAGTTGAACGTTGACGCGGGCGATGCCCAGCAAACAGTAGCCAGTCAGGGTACAAAAGTAGATGACGCTGACCTAAAGAATGCCTTAAAAAATTACGCCGACAGCGTTCAATAGTTTTTTTGATAAATGCTTAAGTTAATAAAATATTGTGTTTGTATTTTGCTGCTGGTTGCGCTTAGTTGTAAGAGCTTCGGTCAGTATCGCATCCGCATGCCTGTTGAGCGCAGGCAACCCCCTTTCCGGGAACGCGTGGTGGTGCAAGCGCCTGCCAAACGGCTTGAGCTGATCAAAGAAAATTATATTTCAAGGCGCCTCAATTTAACTTTCGACCAGGCAAGGCAGTTTTGGCCGCTGTACCGCCGGTATGTACAGGACCAAACTGCTATCAGGATAGCCAAACAGCAGGCTATTTCGCAACCGTCTTCTAACGATCCCAATTATGCTTCGCGGCTGTTGGAATATGAAACCGAGCTGGTAAATGTACGGAAACACTACCTGGAAGAGTTTAACAAGATACTCCCACCCGAAAAGGTGAACGAATTGTACCAGGCCGAGCGCGAGTTTAACGAAGAGATGCTGCGCCAGCTTGGCGAACGCGCCGTAAGAGCGGGGAACTAGTTCCGGTTGATTAAGTTGATTTGTTGATTGAGTTGATTAGGTTAATTTTGTGATTTACGATCGCAGCCACGCTAACTCAATCAACTTAATCTAACTTAGTCAACTCAATCAACCTCCATAAATGCCCACCCTCCGACAGCTATTTTTATCCCATAACGCCCAGACGACCAATTTCCCCTTGCTGCTTGAATTTGAGCGGGCCGAAGGTATTTATCTTTATGACAAAGATGGCCGGGCTTTTATGGACCTGATATCCGGCATAGGGGTAAGTAACCTGGGGCATAGCCACCCGCATGTTATAAATGCCATTAAGGAACAGGTGGACAAATACATGCACCTGATGGTTTACGGCGAGTATGTGCAAACGCCGCAGGTGCGCTTTGCCGAAAAGCTGGTTTCGTTGCTGCCGGCTAATTTACAATCGGTTTATTTTACCAATTCGGGCGCCGAGGCGGTTGAAGGGGCGCTAAAACTGGCCAAACGTTTTACCGGCAGGCAGCAAATAGTCGCGTTTAAAAACTCTTATCACGGCAGCACCCATGGCGCGCTTAGCGTAATGGGTAATGAGGAGTTTAAACAAGCTTATCGGCCTTTACTGCCGGGAATAAGTTTTGCAAGGCTTAACTATTCGGATGATTTGGAGCTGATCAGCCGAGACACCGCCTGCGTGATCGTGGAAACGATACAAGGGGAAGCAGGCGTCCGTGTGCCGGATAAAGCCTATATGCAAGCCTTGCGAAAACGTTGCAACGAAACAGGGGCGCTACTGATCCTTGACGAGATACAGGCGGCTTTCGGGCGGACGGGCAAGCTCTTCGCCTTTGAGCATTTCGGCATTGTGCCTGATATCCTGCTGCTGGCAAAAGCGTTGGGCGGGGGCATGCCGGTGGGGGCTTTTATTGCATCACAGCAAATCATGTCGGTATTAACAGAAAACCCGATACTGGGGCATATTACCACCTTTGGCGGTCACCCGGTTTGCTGTGCGGCGGGCTTAGCAGCGCTCGAAGTTTTGCTGAATGAAAATCTGGTTGAAGGAGTCTGCGAAAAAGCAGCCCTGTTCAGGAAGCTGCTGATGCATCCCGCTATTAAAGAAGTTCGGGGCGAAGGGCTGATGCTGGCCGTTGAGTTTGAAAGCTTCGAACTGAATAAAAAGATCATCGATCGCTGTATTGAAAACGGCGTGATCACCGACTGGTTTTTACATTGTAGTAACTCCATGCGTATAGCGCCGCCGTTGGTTATTACCATGCAACAAATTGAAGACGCTTGTACCGTTATTCTGGACGCCATAGCATATTTCGCCTGATAATTCTTTCCCGGGCAATTCTGCTTTTTTATACTATCCGTTTGTAAAAATCATATCGAATTTCAAACCTCCTTTTTCCTTCTAATTAAACTGGCACGATTAATGTTTTATACCGTGCAAGTGGTAAATTATGGCCTATCGACCTTAAAACCGCCTTTATTTGCCGATAAGTGCATGTTTTTGCAGTCACCCGCTTAAACAATAAACTAAAAAACGATTTAACCATAGTACAACTATCTTGAATATGAAAGTAGCATATATATCGACCTGTCTGCCCCGTGAATGCGGAATAGCCACGTTCAATCAAAATTTGATGCGTGCCATCAACGCCAATTTCCCCCAGCGAACATCATTGAAGCAAGGTGGCTTCGTAGTGGCCATAAATGACTCGGAAAGCATGGAGGAATATGCTTATCCCGAAGAAGTTAAATACATTATCAGGCAAAACCACCAAAAGGACTACGTGAGCGCAGCCGGCTTCATTAATGCCAGCGATGCGGATATCTGCATCCTGGAACATGAGTTTGGCATATTTGGCGGCGACAGTGGTATTTATGTGCTGCCATTGCTAAATCGCCTGGAGAAACCGCTGATCTCTATTTTGCATACGGTATTAAAAGAGCCAGGCTATGTACAGCGCATAATTATCCGGGAAATAGCAGAGCAATCTTCGAAAATAATTGTAATGAGTCAACGCGCAGTAGAATTTTTAACCACTATTTACGACGTGCCGGCCGACAAAATACAAATCATAGAGCATGGCGTGCCCGATGTGGAACCTGCCGAAAATAACCCGGTAAAAAATTCAGGCCCTTTTAAAAACCGCAGGACTTTGCTCACTTTTGGTTTATTAAGCCGAAACAAAGGGCTGGAAACCGTTATTAAAGCGTTACCAAAAATTGTTGCAAAACATCCCGATGTAATGTACGTGGTGTTAGGCAACACGCATCCGGGCGTAATCAAAAACTCGGGCGAAGAATACCGTGATCACTTAAAAAGCCTGGCTGCGAGTTTGAATGTCGACAAGCATCTTAGCTTTATCAATAAGTTCGTTTCAGAAGACGAGCTGGTTAATTATCTATCGGCGGCCGAAGTTTATGTTACCCCTTATTTAAACCAGGCGCAGATCACCAGCGGCACACTATCGTACGCAGTAGGCGCCGGTGCTGCGGTGGTATCAACCCCGTATTGGCACGCCATGGAGCTGCTGGCAGGCGGCCGCGGGCGGCTGTTCGATTTTAAAAATGCCGATGCACTCGCGGATATCATTAATGAGCTGCTGGAAAAAGATGACGTTTTAAAAAAATTAAAGGCAAACGCCTTTGAATACGGCCTGCATTTACGCTGGCCTGTAGTGGGCGCTGAATATATAAAAGTAGCACAGGCGGCCTGTGCTAAGTTCGATTTTAGTGATAAAATATTAAAGAACAGCGTAGTTGACCCGGAAGTGATGCCAAAATTCAGTTTGAAACATGCATTGCGCTTAACGGATGATACAGGGATAGTTCAGCATGCTAAATATGGCATACCTAATTTGAAGGAAGGGTATTGTCTTGACGACAACTCAAGGGCCCTGATCATGGCATTAATGGCCTATCAGCAGGACAAAAGCGAGGAGGCATTTGAGCTTTTGCCCGTGTACCTCAGTTTCATACACTATATGCAAACGGATGACGGCAACTTCCGTAATTTTTTAAGTTTTAACAGGCATTACCTTGATGAGGTGGGCTCCGAGGATTCCTTCGGGCGCACGGTTTGGGCATTGGGGTATTTGATCAACTGCGCGGCAAGTAATTCATACCGGGAGTTTGCGCTGGAGTTATTCCATCGGTCGTTCAGGCACTTTAAATCGTTAACACACCTCCGCGGCATGGCAAACACTATCATCGGCGTTTCTCTTTACCTAAAAGTGGTGCCAGGCGACGATGGCATGGTGAACGAGCTTACCAGGCTTACCAAACCTCTTCTTGATGCCTATGAAAGCAAACAATCTGAAGACTGGCAATGGTTTGAGGAAAAGATGACTTATGACAATGCCATACTGCCGCTTGCGCTTTTGCATTCGTTTGAAATAACCGGAAATGAACACGCAAAGGAGGTGGCATTAAAAACAATGGCCTTTTTAGATAAGTTAACTTTATCAAACGGGTATTTAAGCCCGGTAGGTAATGATGGCTGGTTTTACAAAGGCGGCAGTTTCCCAACGTTCGACCAGCAGGCTATCGAAACGATGGCGATGGTGCTGATGCATTTCAAGGCGTACGAGATGTTCCGCAAACCTAAGTACATCGAGAAGATGTTTTTGAGTTATAAATGGTTCCTGGGCGAAAACACCCTGCGGGCGCCGCTTTATGACCATGAAACGATGGGCTGTTGTGACGGCTTGCTGCCAACCGGCATCAATCGGAACCAGGGCGCAGAAAGTACGCTCGCCTACCTCATTTCGCACTTAACGGTACTAAAGGCATTTGAAATAAACAACGAATACAACAAGGTGGGCCGGTTTGCAGAGTTTATTAAATGAAGGTTGCGGTTTTGGCGCCCGTTGCCTGGCGCACCCCGCCGAGGCACTACGGGCCATGGGAGCAGATCGCTTCGAATATAACCGAAGGACTAATAAAACTTGGCGTTGAAGTAAGTTTGTTCGCTACCGGCGACTCGGTAACGGCAGCTAAACTTTTTAGCGTGTGCGCTTCGGGTTACGAAGAAGACCGCAGCCAGGATGCAAAAGTGCTGGAATGCCTGCACATCAGCAACCTGATGGAACAGGCCGGCGATTTTGACATCATCCATAATAATTTTGACTTTCTGCCGCTTACCTATTCGGGGCTGATCAAAACGCCGGTTATTACTACCATACATGGGTTTTCATCGCCCAAAATCATTCCTGTATTTAGAAAATACAATGCGAGAGGGCATTATGTATCCATTAGTAATGCGGACAGGAGCCCCGAACTCAAATACCTGGCAACAGTATACAACGGTTTGAACACCGATCATTTTGAGTTTAATAATGAGCCGGGCGATTACCTTTTATATTTTGGCAGGATACACCACGATAAGGGCACGGCCGAAGCGATAGAAATTGCAAAAAAGGGCAAACGGAAATTGATTATCGCCGGCTTGATACAGGATTACGCTTATTTTAAGGAAAAAGTTGAACCTGAATTGAATTTGGAAATCCAATATGCTGGCAACGCCGAACCCGCGACGCGGAATGAGCTTTTGAGAAATGCTTACGCTTTGCTGCATGCCATCAATTTTGATGAGCCGTTTGGCATGAGCGTGGCCGAAGCCATGCTTTGCGGTACGCCGGTAATTGCCTTTAATCGGGGATCGATGCCGGAATTGATATGTGACAAGGAAACCGGCTTCCTGGTAAAAAATATTGATGAAGCAGTTGAAGCGGTGAAAAATATAAAGTATATCGACCGTAAAAATTGTTACGAGTGGTCAAATTCCCGGTTTTCAGCCGAAAAAATGGTGAAAGATTATTTAGGGCTTTACCAAAAGATATTGGCGCAATAGACTTTTTATTTCCGCGGACTTGCCTCCCTGGCCGATGATTCTCCTTCATCAGTGATCAGCTTGTTGATAAGGTCGGCCAGGTCAACTTCCGCAAAGGCCGTTGACGAGTCAGAAACTCCATAAGGAATGATCAGTTTGCCGTTATGAACAATAGATCCGCAGGAATACACCACATTGGGCACATAGCCTTCGCGTTCATCGCTGTTTGGAATCAGCAACGGCTCTCTTAACCGGCCAATCTCAACCCCGGGGTCGTCCAGCTTTAGCAGGCTGGCGCCAAGCACATACCTGCGCATCGGGCCAACGCCGTGCGCCATCACCAGCCAGCCATGCTCCGTTTCAATCGGCGAACCGCAGTTACCTATCTGGATAAACTCCCAGGTGAATTTCGGCTCCTGCAGCAGGATGGGTTTTTCCCAAACATTAATGTTATCCGAGTACATGATGTAATTATTGCAGCCGTCGATTCGCGACATCATCACGTATTTTCCGTTTATTTTGCGCGGAAATAAAGCAAGGTTTTTGTTTTGGGCGCCGTCGCCGTACAGGGGCATCATTTTAAAAGTGACAAAATCAACTGTTTGCAGCAGTTTGGGCATAATAAGCGATCCGTCATAAGCAGTGTAAGTAGCGTAGTAACAAACGGAGCCATCATCTTCGGTGAATTTTACAAAGCGGGCATCTTCAATTCCTTTTCTTTCATATTCGGATATTGGAAATATCACCCGGTCAGAAATATCGGTGTCGAGCGAGAAAACAATATCATAATAGGAATCAGCCAGCCACAATATCTTGTCATATTCCAACTTTTTCATATCTTCTTCCTGCATTTTTTGCGAGTCGATGATGATCCTCCGCAGGCTTGAATATTCAAAATGCTGGTCGAGCTTTGGCTCCAGCTCTTTTAAAATCGATACATTGGTTTGGGTTACAGCTGCCTTGTCAAAAAATAGCTTTTTATTGTATACTTCATGCCTTACAATCTCGGCTTCATCAATATAATTTCCCGCCGGCAGTACGGTGATTTCGTTATTATCGTCGATGAGGGCCCTTCTGAAAGTAATAGAGGAAATATGCCCCTCGCCAACAGCCCTGAAACTGATGATCAGCCTTTTGTGGCCTTCAATAAGTTCCGTTTGATCCGGGTCTTCCACGATTGACGGATTAAAAAAAGCGGCCGATTCGATAGAATATTCGTGTGTAAAATAGGAGCCGATGAGTAATCTCCGGTGGTGGGTTAAGCGTTTATGTTCAAATTTAAGCTCCTTAAAAAGAGGCTTTAATTTGGCGCAGTTGCGGTCCAAAACCTTTGTTATATTACGGTGCCGTTTCGAATATTCCTGCAATAAGGGAGAAACAATGCCAAAAACGGCTTCCTCATCCAGCGCCATTACTCGTTTGATCAGGTCTTTAGCGCGGTCGTTCCCTATAAAAAAAAACCGTGCGATAACGCGTTTGGGATCGGGGTAAATTCTTATCGGCTTACGTTCTACAGAAAGTCTCATATAAAAGGTGCTTGTTTGCTTAACAGTAACTGTCCGAAATTGATTGCATTTATTTTACAACCTTTTTTGCCTGGTGGCTATAGGTTAAAGTACCAATGCCTTGCTCACTTACTTTTACGCTGTCAGGATACCGGCTGCAGCATTTTGACAAGGTGCGGAAAATAGCCCGCTTTTTGCAATTTATTTAATAATGCGGCCGGATTTTGTGAGCCGGCCACGTCCGGAGTTTTATTTTTATTTGTCTATTTTACCATCAAATTAAAAAAATCAACTTATTTTTAAATCAGAATCAATAATTCCACTTGTTGATGAAATTATCGACGCTGCGAAATTTGCAAATTGGGTTTGGGCTGTCTTTGGTGCTGCTGATCGGTATTTCCATTACTTCATATATCAGCGTACAAAATTTATTAAAAAGTGCCGCATTGGTTGATCATACCAATTTGGTCCTAAAGAAGCTCGAAAGTACCATTTCAACAATGAAAGATGCCGAAACCGGCCAGCGTGGATTTTTACTTACCGGTAACGAAGAATTTCTGCAGCCTTATAACGGCTCGTACCAAAAAGCGGTCAATTTAATAGATGACGTGCAACGACTGACGGCTGATAACCCGCAACAGCAAAAAAATCTTGCGACAATTAAAACCAAACTCTTAAAAGAATTAAATATTCTCCAACTGCTCATTGAAAAAAAACGGTCAGGGAAATCCGTCGATGAGAACGACCTTAGAGCCGGAAAGCAATCAATGGATGCCTTGCGCAGCGCGGTTGATAAGGCAGAAAAAGATGAAAACCACCTCCTAACAATTCGCCTGGGCATGTTAAAGAGAAATAGTTGGGTAACCGGCGCAATCCTGGTAGTGGCGCTCGTGCTGGCGATAGCGGTGGCGGTTTTTTCGTACGTCAGGGTATCAAGGGATGTAGCGGCAAAAGCAAAACTACTGGCAGCGCTGGAAATAAAGGAGCAGGAAACGGCAGCGGCAAACGAAGAACTTGCTGCCACAAACGAAGAGCTTGCCGCTGCTAACGAAGAACTTGCCGGGGCTAATGAAGAATTGAATGCAACGAACGCTGAACTCGCCGATGCACAGCATGATATATTGCGCCTTAACGATGAGTTGGCGGCAACAAATGAAGAACTGGCGGCAACAAATGAAGAGCTGGCCAGTTCAAACGAAGAGTTGTATGCCACCAATGAGGAACTCTCCGCATCGCACCACGCGCTTGGAGATTTGAACAAAGATTTGGAAGCAAGGGTAGCGGCCCGCACGGAAGAATTAAGTAAAAGTGAGCGCAGGTTTCGTACTATAATGGAAACCATGCCGCAGATAGCGTGGACAAATGCAGCAGATGGAAGCGTAACTTTTTTTAACCGGCAATGGTTTATTTATACCGGCCTTAACGAACAACAATCGGGCGGCGAAGGCTGGGCTGCTGCAATACATCCCGATGATTTAGCCAATACAGCCGGGAAAATTCAATCAGTGCTTGCCGAAGAAAAACCTGCTGAATTTGAGTTAAGGGAACGAAGGGCCGACGGCGTTTACCGTTGGCACCTGGTGCGCATGGCGCCCGTATTTGGTGACGACGGCGGGCTTTTGCTTTGGGTAGGCACTGCCACTGATATACACGAATTGAAACAGCTGCAGCAGCAAAAAGATGATTTTATTTCGATAGCGAGTCACGAACTAAAGACACCGGTTACCAGCCTGAAAATATCGGTCCAATTGCTGAACAAGATGGTCAAAAACCCATCGCCCGATGTATTGACTAAACTGGTTGACCAGGCCAACAGGAGCCTTAACAAAGTAAACAAGCTGATTGAGGACCTGTTAGATTTTAGTAAAGTTAGCATGGGGCAAATTAATTTGAGTACGGCGCCGCTAACCATAGGTAAACTAATCGATGATGGTTGCCAGGATGTACGGAGCGCTAATGTTTTTTCAATTATTGTAAAAGGCGATACCGATTTGCAGGTAATAGCTGATGCCGCACGGATTGAGCAGGTTTTGGTTAATTTTATCAACAACGCCATGAAATACGCACCCGAATCAAAAGAGATCGTAATAACCGTAAGCAGGCAAAATGAATGGGCAAAAATAGCCGTTACCGACAAAGGGCGCGGTATCGCCGCAGAACGCATTCCTCATTTATTTGAACGGTATTACAGGGCTGAAAATAATACCGACCAATATTCGGGCCTGGGCTTAGGACTTTATATCAGTGCCGAAATCATTAAAAAGCACAATGGAAAAATTGGTGTTGAAAGTAAACCGGGCGATGGAAGTACATTTTGGTTTACGCTGCCCCTGGGTTTAAGCGAAGGTGTATAAAAATGGGGATTGGGCCTAAACCATCTTATTTCTTTTAATAAGGTATTCTTTTAATAAATGTTGGTACCCGTCTTCAATATAAGCGTCAATTATATCTATATGGTATTGGGCGCATTTCAGTTCTATTTCGTGCCGGTATTTTTGAAGGGCTGCAATATACGCTTCTCGTATTTTACCCGGGTGAACCCTTAGATGCTCCCCGCTTTCAATATCTATAAAATGGTGCGGGCGGTTGTCAAAGTTAAACTCCAGTTCTTTTTGCTTATCGCTTACGTTAAAAATGATCACCTCGTGTTTGGCGTATTTTAAATGCTGAATGGCAGCAAACAACTCTTGTAATTTTTCCGGGTTCTGGCTGTTCTCCAGCATATCGCTGAAGATGATCACGAGGGAGCGCTGGTGGATCTGCCCGGCAACCTGGTGCAGCACATGGGCAATATTGGTGCTGGTATTGGCTTTGGGGTTATTATAAGCCTTTTCCAGCTCGGCGTATAAATAAAACAAGTGGGTGCCGGTTGATTTTACCTGGCTCAACCAGTCTATCTTATCCGAAAAAAGGCAAAGGCTGAATGCATCGCGCTGTCTTTTAAGCAAGTACATCAGCGAGGCAATTGCATAAATGGAAAACTGAAGTTTATTGAGCCCCTTTTCGGGGAAGTTCATGGATGACGAGGTATCCAGCAGCAAATGGCAGCGCAGGTTGGTCTCTTCTTCAAACTGTTTTACGAAAAGTTTATCGGTGCGGGCAAGTAATTTCCAGTCGATGTTTTTGATGGACTCGCCGTTGTTATAAAGGCGATGCTCGGCAAACTCGACTGAAAAACCATGGAAAGGGCTTTGGTGCAAACCGGTAATAAACCCTTCAACCACCTGCCTGGCAAGCAGGTCGAGGTTGGCAAGATGCCTTATTTCCTGGTCGTCTTTTAACTGCATAGCTTGGGATTACACCGATTAGCTTGTGATTTCACCGATTGAAAAATGATTTCACCGATTTATTTTTTTGGATTACACCGATTAGAGGATTGATTACACCGATTTGGTAATGATCAACCCATTATCTGTGCAATTTATTGATTATAACGAATGATTGTGCAGATTATTTGTACGACTGCCTTAAAACAACAATTGCACCGGCTCGTTAAAATCGGTGCAATCGTTTAAATACCTGCAAGACCACCTTATGATCAGAAAAATCCCAAATTAAAAATCAGTGAAATCATTTTTCAATCGGTGAAATCCCGGCAAAAAATTATAATTGCTTGCTTAATTTACCGGCCAGGATAGATTTTGGAACAGCGCCTATCTGTTTGTCAACAATTTCGCCGTTCTTGAAAAACAATAGAGCTGGTATATTTCGGATACCAAATTTCATTGATATACCTGGATTGTTATCTACGTTTACTTTCCCTACAACTGCCTTCCCGTCGTATTCTTTTGCAATTTCTTCAACTACGGGGCCAACCATTCTACAAGGGCCGCACCATTCTGCCCAAAAATCAACCAAAACGGGTTTGTCAGATTTAAGGACGAGTTCGTCAAAGTTTGCATCAGTTAGTTCTAAAGCCATGATCTTATTTTTTTTAAAATTTTGTGTTACAAATATATGCTAATCAAATTGCTTGCCGCAATGGTATACCTGACAATATGACAATTAAATTATCCCCAATCTGCCGTTATTAACACTGTGATTTTGGGGTGACATACGGCATACTTTCCGGTGACGATGAACTGCTATTATGCCAGCTTGAAGGTTACCTTTTAATGCGAGGGGTGGAAGTTTCTCATATCTCACATCTATCCCCTACCTTTGACACATGAGCATCCAGGTAGAATCATTGACAAAAATTTACGATAAACAAAAAGCCGTTGATAACATCAGCTTTAGCGCCAATCCCGGCGTGTTGGGCTTTTTAGGTCCGAACGGGGCGGGTAAATCCACCACGATGAAAATACTGACCACGTTTATTCCGCAAACATCGGGTAAGGCTTCGGTATGCGGGTTTGATGTGGTTACCCAGCCACAGGAAGTAAAGCGTAACATCGGCTACCTGCCCGAAAGCAACCCGCTGTACCTGGATATGTATGTAAAAGAATCGATGCGGTTTATTGCGGACATACACGGCCTTAAAAATCCGGACGGACGCATCGCAGAAATCATCGAGCAAACCGGGCTCGGACCGGAGCGGCACAAAAAGATCGGCCAGCTTTCAAAAGGCTACCGCCAGCGCGTGGGATTAGCACAGGCCATTCTGCATGATCCGCAAGTGCTCATCATGGATGAGCCCACCTCCGGCCTCGACCCGAACCAGCTTATCGGTATCAGGCAACTGATCATCGACCTCGGCAAAACCAAAACCGTTATTCTTTCGACTCACATCATGCAGGAAGTGGAAGCCGTTTGCGACCATGTAATCATCATCAACAAAGGCAAAATCGTAGCTGATGATACGTTAAGCGGTTTACGAAGCAAAAACAAAGGCAAGTCGCTGGAAGGAATTTTTATTGGGCTGACGAATGGGTGAGGCATGTGGTCACAATTTGTGACCGCATAAGTAATGAAAACAGTGATGAGGCCACAATTTGTGACCTCAGTTAACATCTCATCACAATTGTGATGAGATACACATTGGGTCATCAAACATCACAAATTGTGATGATGACATCAGGCACCGACCATATATTAGAATAAATTACCTATGTTTGTTAAGCAAAATCGAAATTTATTAATGAAGAAACTCTCCTCCTGCATTGTTTTACTGTTCTCAGTGTGCTCCTTTGCCTTTGCACAATCAAAAAGTTTTGGGCCGGGCAAATTAAATATTGGCATTGATGCGGGCACCATTACCGGCAGTTATAACGACACCTATACTACAGCGTTTGGCTTTTCGCTAAAATACGAGGTGCCTGTTAACAAAAACCTGTACGGTACGCTTTCGATAGGCTACGAATCCATTTCGACAAAATCCGACTCGGTTGCCGGCAGCGGTTATAAATCGTCGTACGGTTTCCTGCCGGATAAAATCGGCTTAAAATATTGTTATAAGGCCCATTTTTTTGGTGAAGTGCAGGCAGGTATTGTATTCCCCGCCGGCGAAGGTACTGACGGCCCATCCGTTCATGAAACAATCGTGGAAACTACCTTCGTTTATTCACTTGGCATTGGGTACACTATGCCCCATGGCATCGAAGCAGGATTACGTTTCGAGAGCTGGGACGAAGGCGTTGCTTTTAAACAACTGGCGCTACGCCTTGCCTACCGATTTTAACATCATCGAAATATCCGAAAAAGTGTTGCCTAACTTCAATTTGACACGTAAGTCGTTCAGTTAAAAATGACCGCTTTGCCTGCTATATAATTATTGTAATTTCGGGCGTTATTGTTACTATCCGTTTAGTTGTGTTCAGTATTCTCAAAAAAGAAAACATTTCGTACCTCAGCTCGCTGGTTGCTTATGTTACCATAGGCGTATTTTTATTGGTGCTGGGCCTTTTTTTATGGGTTTTCCCTGAGTCGAGTATCCTTGATTACGGCTACGCCGGGCTCGATAGCCTCTTTAGTACGGCGCCTTTTCTCTTCATGTTCCTGATTCCCGCCATTACCATGCGGTCGCTGGCCGAGGAACGGAAAGAAGGCACATTTGAACTGCTAACCACCCGCCCCTTAACCGACTGGCAGATTGTGCTGGGTAAATATTTCGCCTGCCTGGTTATCGTACTCTTTTCGCTGCTGCCCACGCTGGTTTATTATTACTCGGTCTGCAAACTAGGCAACCCGGAGGGTAATATCGATACCGGGGGCGTAATTGGCTCCTACATTGGGCTGTTTCTGCTTGGCGGGGCATTTTGTGCTATTGGCTTGTTTGCGTCGTCAGTTAGTAAAAACCAAATCATCGCATTTACCATCGCGGTTTTCCTGTGTTTCTTTTTCTACAGCGGGTTCGATTCATTGGGCCAGCTTTTATCGCTGCAAAACCTTAGCCTTGAAAACCTGGGCATTACGCAGCATTACCAATCAGTAAGCCGCGGCGTGCTGGACACACGTGACCTGGCTTATTTCGTTATCCTGACGGGATTATTTATTTGCCTTACGCTGTTCGTGCTGATCAGGCAGCGGCAAAAAAGCCTGACGGGTAACGACGCAAAGTATTGCGCTGGTATTGTAGGTTTTTTGGTATTGGTTGGAATAGTTTCGTCGGTGACCTTTACACGTTTTGATTTTACCAAAGAAAAACGCTTTACCATATCACCCATCAGCCGCAATATTATGGACACGCTGAAAGCGCCGGTGCGTATAGCGGTATACCTGAAGGGCGATAATTTTTCTGCCAGTATGAAACGGTTGCAGCGTGCCACAAATGATATGCTGAGCGACTTGCAGGCATATAGCCACCATCAGCTGCAGTTTGAATTTGTTGACCCTTTGGCCTATATCAAATCGCTGCCCGACACCATGCAAAAAGCAGCCTATGATACGCTGCAGTCAAAAGGGATAGTCAGCCAGCCCAGCAGCGTAAAAACCGATAATGGTGTTACGCAGATGCTGATCTTTCCTGAGGCGCTGATTGAATATGAAGGAAAATATATTGCGGTAAATTTATTGCAATCGCGTATCGGGTTGTCGGAAGAAGAAATCTATAACAACTCTATCCAAAACCTGGAATACGCTTTTTCATCAGCAATAAAAAAGATCACCAGCGGCGGCAAGCCGATCATTGCTTTCGCAGAAGGCGATAAAGAACTAAGTGATTTGCAGCTTAACGACGCCATGAGGTCATTGTCGGATGGGTACGAAGTTGGCCGGCTCAATTTGAAAAACGTGCCATTCAGTATCCTGTCGAAAGTAAGACTGCTGGTCATCCCAAAGCCCGACACCGCGTTTACGGAACTGGAGAAGTTTAAGGTCGACCAGTACATTATGCGGGGCGGCAAGGTGCTTTGGGCGGTTGACCAGGTAAACGCCGAGTTGGACAGCCTGAGCAATCACGGCGGCGAGGGCATGTCGTTCGCTAAGCAGCTTAACCTGGACGACCAGCTGTTTACCTACGGGGTACGCATCAACTACGACCTTATAGCCGACATCAGCTGTGCGCAGATCCCCATCACCACCGGCGATGCTGGCGGCCAGCCGCAAATACAAATGGTGCCCTGGTTGTATTACCCTATTTTTATGCCCCTCTCAAAAAATCCGATCGTTAAAAACCTGGACGGTATAAAAGGCGAATTTGTGAGCACCATCGACACCCTGGCGATAAAGGGCGTTACTAAAACGGTTTTACTGGAATCGTCGCCCTACAACAAAAAACTGGCTGCACCGCACATGTTGTCGCTGCGGGCAATTGAGCAGGAACCGAAGCCGGAGGAGTTTCATAATCCAACCAACATTGTTGCGGTATTGCTTGATGGCAAATTTAAATCCGATTTCCTTAACCGGCCAACGCCCCAGGGTTTGACAGAACATGTACAGTCGCTTCCCGAAAGCATCCCTACAAAAATGATCGTGATCAGCGATGGGGATATCCTGAAGAATGACATAGGCAGCGATAATACGCCATACCCGCTTGGATACGACCATTATATGCGCCAAAACTTTGGCAATAAAAATCTTTTGCTGAACATTGCTGACTACCTGACTGATGATTCGGGATTGATCGGATTGCGCACCAAAGAAGTGCAAATACGCCTGCTGAGCCGGGCCCGCATCCGCAGTGAAAAACTATACTGGCAGCTGTTTAACAATATATTGCCGTTGGCTTTATTGTTAACATTTGCTATTTTTCAACATTATATTCGCAAGCGAAAGTATGCATACTAAATTTTTATACTTTTGATTGATTAATTCCAGCTATATGAGATTTATTGTTTCTACTTCAACCTTATTAAAGCAATTACAGGCAGTGAGCGGGGCACTGAGCAACAGCACTGTATTGCCGATACTGGAGAACTTTTTGTTCGAGATAAAAGATGGAAACTTAACCATTTCGGCCACCGACCTGCAAACCAGCATGACCACTTCGCTTACCGTCGAGGCGAAAGAAAACGGCCGGATAGCTATACCCTCACGGATATTACTGGAGACCTTAAAATCATTGCCAGAACAGCCCATTGCTTTTTCGGTTGACGATAAAACATTCGCCATTGAAATAAACGCCGGTGACGGCAAATACAAACTGAGCGGCGAGAACGGCGAGGATTTCCCTAAGATACCGGTAGTGGACAACGCCTCGTCAGTTAATTTGCCGGCTTCGGTTTTGGGCGAAGCGATCAATAAAACGATATTCGCGGTGAGCAATGATGAATTGCGCCCTGCCATGACCGGCGTGTACTGCCAGCTGTCGACCACAAGCCTTACTTTTGTAGCCACCGACGCGCATAAACTGGTCAGATACCGCCGCAAAGATGCGAAAGCGGCAAGCACAGCATCGTTCATTCTGCCAAAAAAGGCTTTGACTTTGTTAAAATCGTCGCTGCCATCGGATGACGTGAATGTTTCGGTTGAATATAATAGCACCAGCGCGTTTTTTAAGTTCGGCAACATTAACCTGGTTTGTCGCCTCATCGATGAGCGTTACCCGGATTACGAAGCAGTTATTCCGTTAAACAACCCGAACAAACTGAGCATCGACCGCCAGGCATTCCTGGGGTCATTAAGCCGCGTGGCCATTTATGCCAATAAAACCACCCACCAGGTAAGGCTGAAAATTAACGGGAGCGAATTGAACATCTCGTCAGAAGATATTGATTTTGCCAACGAGGCACACGAACGTTTAAGCTGCCAATACGAAGGCGAGGGTATGGAGATTGGCTTTAACGCCCGCTTTTTGATTGAAATGCTCAAAAATTTGAGCTGCGAAGAAGTATCGCTTGAAATGTCGACCCCTAACCGCGCTGGATTATTACTGCCACAGGGCGGCGATGAAAACGAAGATGTGCTGATGCTGGTAATGCCGGTGATGCTGAACAGCTACGCGTGATCAATTAGTGAATTAGTGATTGGGTGAATTAGCGAATGACTAGTGACCGATGACTAATGACTAATGACGCGAAGCAAATGACCAATGACAAAAATAACGGTCCGGCGAAAACCGGACTTTTTTATTCGGCCTGATAACAAAATGTGTTATCGGCAGTTATAATATGCGTACATGAACAAAGGTTTTTACATATTACTGTTGTTTGCAGCGATGCTGACCATTGAAGCCTGTAAAAACAACGATAATGTTTTCCCTACGGTGACTTATGCTTACGTTAATGTGGTAAATGCTTCTGCCGATACGCTGAACTATTATTTGAATGGTACAAGGCAAAACGACAACTCCAGCCTGTTCCCGGACGGGCAATCGTTTTATATGCCGCCTATCCCGTCAGGCAAGGAAAATATACAGTTTAAAAAGTCAGGTACGTTTAATGTGCTGTTCAGTTACCCCATGATTTTGCAGAACAGTGTAAACTACTCGCTTTACGTTACCGGTGCAAGCGCTTCCGGCGCATTTAGTACAGTTGATTACCTTGATACAACAGGCACCCAAACAGGGGTAAATTTTGGTTTAAGATTTGTAAATGCATCGCCGGCGGCTGGCACCTTAAATGTTTCCGTCGACTCAACTACTTATACTAACGCCGCATTTAAGTCGTCATCTTCATTTTTGCTGTATGGCAGCGGGCCAAAGGTAGTGCAGGTTTATGTGGGCAGCTCGTCAACGGCAAGCGTCGATACCACCATCATCTTTCAGCCTGGCCACCTGTACACCTTATTTTCAAAGGGTGTGTTAAACGGTAAGGGGACAGCCGCTTTTGATGTGGGCGTGGCGACGAACTTTTAATATGATTTGTTAAATGATATCCGTAAAAAGAAATTTGCTGATTTGGGTACTCTGTATTTTGAGCGGAGGATGGCTGAGTATGTCGCTTACGTCATGCGGTAAGTCAACAACCGGCAACGCGGAACTGATCAATATACAATACCAGGTAATCAACCTGAGCCCCGATTTGTACCCGGTCAACCTGTTTATCAATTTCAACCAGGTGAATACCAGCCCCTATATTTTTGACGTTCCGCAAGGCTATTTTTACGTACCCTCTGTAGATACGCCGTTCCAGATACGCTCGGCGCTCAACTCTGGGACAACGCTGCTGCACCGGGATGACATACTAACACCCGGCGCAAAATATACGCTTTACCTTATTGGCGACTATTCCCTCGGCACGGACACCACGTTGTTAACGGTTGATACTGCCGTATCACCTCCGGCCGGCAGGGGGGCATTGCGGTTTGTAAACGTTTCGCCAACCGCTATTGGCGGCTTGGATGTTTACGCTAATGGAACCAGGGCGTTTTCTTCGCTGGTGTATAAACAGGTTTCAAAATACATAAGCCTGCCGGCAGGCAACTACGACCTCCAAATTGACGCAACGGGAACCACAACTATTTTAAACGAACAGCCCGCAGTTACCATACAAAACGGGCGTTTGTACACACTTTACGCTTATGGCTATACCTCGCGGGCGGATTCTGCCGCCTTTGCAACGCAGGTGACCACGAACAAGTGACGAATTGCAAAAGTTGTAACGTGTTGTAATGCTTGCTGGCAGCTGCCCGTATTGCTTTTGTAACGCGTCCATTGTTAACGCCATATAGCTCCTGAAGTTCCTTTAAAACAGCCCGATGACATGAAAAACCTGAACCTGATTGTATTCCTTTTGTTTGGCCTAACGATTAGTACTTTTTCGTGTAAAAAGCAGCCGGTAGACCAATTATCACTTTTACCTCCTGCTACGCAAACCGGCGCCAACACTTTTGGATGCCTGGTTGACGGGGCGGCTTTTGTACCCGAAAGCAGTGGCTTTTTTTCGGGTCCGCCTTTCAAAGCCGAATATGGTTCTACACCACAACTTGCCGTGTTTTCGATCGCAGGAAGCCGGAAAGGTGACGGCATTATAGCAAACGTATCGATAGCAACTGATAGCTTGAAGATCGGCGAGGGCGAGACATTGCTTTTATCCGGCTACAACACACCCGGCAAGGCCTCCGGCGCGTATGCTTACAATTCGACAGCGTACCAAACCAACGCTAACGTAACGGGGGCGCTAACGATAACGCGTTTAGATACCATAAACCTCATCGTTTCGGGAACTTTTTACTTTAACGCGGTAAGCAAAGGCGGCGATACGGTTAGAATAACGAATGGCCGGTTTGATACGCATTACATGCCATAGAGGGTGTTATTGCATCCATCGTTCCTTTCCAACTCATTACAACCTTTCCAACTTACAACCTTTCCAACTTATTACAACTTATTTCCTATTTTTGGTGAAAACTATACGCCTTGGAACTCATAAAAAGCCTGTTCGATTTTATCTATCACATTGATAAGCATTTGTCGGCTATTATCAGCCAGTATCATGCGCTGACTTACCTCATCTTATTCGCCATTATTTTTGCGGAAACCGGTTTTGTGATCACCCCGTTTTTGCCGGGCGATTCATTGCTGTTTGCAGCCGGCGCGCTAATTGCCGAGGGCGGCACCGGCCTCAACATTTATCTGCTGGCTTTAATATTGATTGCCGCCGCGTTTACCGGCAATACGGCGAACTTTATGATCGGCGGTTATTTGGGGCCTAAGGTTTTTAAGGAAAAGAACAAGGTATTAAAACTGGATTACTACCTGCGCACGCATGCTTTTTTTGAAAAGCATGGCGCTATAGCCGTAATATTAAGCCGGTTTATGCCCATTATCCGCACCATTGCCCCATTTGTGGCGGGGGTTAGTAAAATGCCATTCATGAAATACAGCCTTTACAACATTATCGGCGGTACGGCGTGGATTTTGGTTTTCCTGTTCGCGGGTTTTTTCCTGGGTAATGTGCCGTTTTTTAAAGCGCATTTTGCATTGGTGGGCGTGGTAATAATTTTGATCTCAATCCTACCGCCAATCGTCGCGGCTATAAACAGCCGGGCAAAAAAATCAGCCTGAAAAAGCTTGCTATTTGGCAAAAAGTGCTGACAATATTCTGTCAGTGACAAAATATTGTCAGTAGTTAAGTTACTAAAAATCAGCGCTGTAGCGCTTTGTAGCATGGTGTAGCACGTGTAGCGCTACATACAAATACAGACATTTAAATGACAATCGCGTTTTGCTCGGGTCAGATCTTCCTTCTCAAAAACTCAAATACCACATAGCCGATAAACGCGGCAACCATGGCGATCAGAAAATTATTGAGGGTAAAAATATCGTTTATCGCCCAAAAAAAGCCCCTGCGCCTGCCATTGCCGCTCTTGTTGAACTCGCCCATCAATAAATTCGAGTAAAACAAAAACACAATAAAGGCCAGCTCGATCAGCGCCCGGAAATACTTGGAATATGGCTTTCTTATTAAAGGCTTCATGTTAACGCGGGCCAAATTTGCCGACAGGTCAAAATACAAAAAAAGCCCGAAACTTTAGCTAACAGGCATTATTATCGCTTTATAAAATCCATTTCCCGAAATTTTGACAAATGTTTCCGTGCAATAGCCCTATAAAATACCTTGCAAATCAGGATATTTGCTAAGGTATAACCAATACAAATCTTTTTTACCGAAATTAATTTCAAAATAGCTGCGGGTGCGTGGTCGTGCCTCAAATATTACGGCCTGCACCTGCTGGTTTATTTAAAGAAACCTTGACATGGGAAAGTTAAAAATAATGCCGCTTCGCCTTGCATCCCTGGTGCTCGGGTTGTTCCTGATCGGAACGGTTGCCGCGGCGCAACCCAAGCCCGACAGACTGGAAGGCCTTTGGTATAATGATATCAAAAGCGCGAAGGTGCAAATCAGCCGGGGCAATGACGGCAAGTTTTACGGCAAGGTAGTTTGGCTGAAGGAACCGCTAAAAAACGGCAAACCCAAAGTGGACGAACTGAACGAGGACCCCAAACTGCGCACCCGGCCGCGCCTTGGCTTGCCCGTTTTGAACGGCTTTGTAAAGGACGGCGACGAAAAATATGACGACGGCACCATTTACGACCCAAATAACGGCAAGACGTATAGCTGTAAGATTACTTACAAAGGCAATACGCTGGATATACGGGGGTATATCGGCATATCGCTGTTCGGACGCACAACAACGTGGTCGAGGGCGGAATAAAATTTAATTATTGTTTGGAAAACATGAGTACTAAAAGAGTTATAAAAAAAGTTGCGGTACTGGGTTCGGGCGTAATGGGCAGCCGTATTGCCTGCCATTTTGCCAATATCGGCGTGCAGGTGCTGCTGCTGGATATCGTGCCTAAAGACGCCCCCGCGGCCGATAAAAAAGCAAGAAATAAGATCGTTAATGATGCGCTGGATTTTGCGTTGAAGTCGAACCCCTCCCCCATCTACCTTAAAAAATTTGCCACCCGGATAACTACCGGGAATCTTGACGATGATATGCCGAAGATCGCTGATTGCGATTGGGTAATTGAAGTGGTGGTTGAACGGCTGGACATTAAACAGCAGGTTTTTGAAAAGGTGGAGAAATTCC
>Ga0302185_10000516_pt1 | contig 29725 bp, 29 predicted proteins | sample II_Bog_E1_1_FD_200231 | JGI IMG/M metagenome (GOLD analysis project Ga0302185, IMG submission 200231) | Peat permafrost microbial communities from Stordalen Mire near Abisko, Sweden - II_Bog_E1_2 | ecosystem: Environmental > Terrestrial > Soil > Wetlands > Peat | place: Sweden: Abisko... | reverse complement strand
AACCAGGGTATGGTTATTTGGCACATAGCCAGTTAAAGTTGTACTGGTTTGGTCAACATATTGGATAAACCAAACATTTGGCATAAAATGCACGTTTTTAGTCGGGTTATAATCTAAACCAAATGTAGTAAAGTGCGATTTAGTAGTAGGGTCATACGAGCTATAATTGGTATTAACCGTATACGAATCGGTAGAAACAAAGTTGGTAAGCGGATTATAGTTATCGTATTTAGCAAAATAATTCCAATATCCCCCTATTGCACCCCTTACCCAAATAGAAACGCCGGTTGCAGTTGCATTTTCAACTGTAGCGGTTGTTTTATTGGTAACACCGTTAACAAAAGTTTGCGTATATGCTTCAACACCTAAATTAAATGGTTTGGAAAGGAAAGCCACAAACACTTTATACATTTGGTTGCTCTGTCCGCCGATAGCGGCAGTCGCAGGGGCTGTCCTTGCGGTGTGGAAATACAAATCCGCGTAGATATGGTTATTGGCAAATTTACCCCAAATATCAGTATAAAATATTTTGTAGAAGCCGGTATTTGCGTTTGCGGCGCTTAGTAAACTTGCTGCGCTGTTGTTTGACATCATTATTATGTAGCCGAAGTTTTTGGTTGCCGGGTCAAAAGTACCCTGCAAGGCGGCGCCTACGTCGTATGAGTTGTTTTTGTGAAAGTCAGTGATAGTTCTCTCAACTGAACGGTAATTCCACGTTGTTTCCGAAAGGCTGGTTGGAGCGTTAGTTCCTGGCTCGTTCAACGCGAAACCTGGGGTGCTTAACTCGCCGATAACGAAGTCTGTACCAGTCCACAAGTCCCTTGTGCGGATGTTAAAGTTTTTTATCCAGAAAGCCATTTTGTTGTCGACAAGGTTATCGCCATTTTGGATAGAGGTGGTGCCGTTAACACCAGTACTGGCAGTTGGCTCAGAAGCTAACAAAACTTCTGCTTTAAATTTTTTGCTGATCTCGTAATCATAGCCTAAATAAAGACGGCGAAACAGGAAAGCATTTCTGTAAGTTGGTACCTGGTAAAAGCTGTTTTCTTTACCCTGGGTTGATGTAATTGCAGGCGAATGCGCATCATAGTAATAATCGCCGAATGTGTAACCCCACACCCTTCTTTGAGGTTTCCAGGCAGTGTCAGGCGCCGCAGCTTTGGTTTCAACTTTAGTTTCAGTTTTCATCCAGTCATTTGACTTAGGTTTTGCATCTGGCTTGGCCCCGGCAGTTGCAGTACTGGTTGAATCAACAGTTGCAACTTTAGCAGCAGGAGCTACAGCTAATGTTGTCTGCGCCTTTACAGCAAAACCAAAAGCAACTATAGCTATCAATAATGCCGTACTAAATAGTTTGGTAAACAGTTTTTTCATATCAATAAGAATTTAATTAAATTTTTTCCAAAGGTGAGGACATGGAGTTATTTTAATGTTAACAAATTATTACCCTTTGGTAACATTATTCCAATATTAACTTTGTATTTATTATATATTTTTTTAATTAAGTTCGTATTTCTAAACAAAAAAAATTAATTAATTGCAAAATATATGAATCTAATATTCGCTTTTTAATGATCCTTTTTAAATTTTCACTTAATATAAGTTTCTCCCTATTTAATAATTTATTAACATGAATATATTAATTTTATCCGTCTAACTTGCGGCAATGGGCAATATATTTTTTAATTTTTTCTCGAACAGGTCCCTGTTATTTGAGTTATTTGATCATGCGTCAAAAAATGTAGTTGATATGGCAACTAAATTAGTAGCTGTTGTAAACCTCGAGACTGAGGACGAACGTGAGCAGATTTTCAAACAAATTGATAAATTGGAAAATACCGGGGACGATATTACTCACAAAATATATTTATTGCTTGATAAATTAACCTTCGCACCGCTGAACCGCAATGATATTCATAGGCTTGGATCAACATTGGATGATATAGCGGATACTATACAGGAAGCAAGCGGGCGTATGTATTTATACAATATTATTGAATTTGTCCAGCCGATTAAGGACATCTCTTCGATTATATTATCAGCAAGTCTCGAAATAGAAAAAGCTATAAACTTATTAAGATCACCAAAAAAGAGCGACAATATACTTACGATTTGCCGCAAAATAAAAACCTATGAACGGCAATCGGACCAAATTTATTATCATGCCGTAGCCGAACTATTTTCTGAAGAAAAAGAGCCAATCAGGCTACTTAAATACTGTGAAATCTTTTTTTCTCTTGAAACGTCCGTCAATAAATGTAAAAACGTTACTGATACACTGAACATGATTATTTTAAACAGACAATGAGTTTATGCAATATTAGTGTTACATCAATACTTATGGCCAAATTCTTTCAAACTTTGCTAAAGTTATATTGTTGTCCTTTTACGATATAATTAATTATATCTAGTCCGTAAATTTAATTAATTTTGTACGGTACCTGTTTGGTAAAAAAATGCGTTCACTCAAATCAGCTAAAATATATTTGTGTTTTGCGGTACTACTGTTAGTAGCAAAGCCCTTTTTAGGGTTTAGCATGTTTAACCGGGCCCACCCACCGGCCTCAGAGAGTATTTTTGTAAAAGCATTTACTAAACGTAAACAGGAATATACTGAAAACAGCAAGTTCGATATTATTGCGATTCAGAAAAAATTAGCGCAACCAGTCAATCATTTATTTTTACTTTACTCTTTCCTTTTAAGCATTATTTTCCCTCAAATTTTTGTGGTTGGGAATAATTATGCAACAAACCATCTCCTACTAAAGATAAAATTCAATTTATCTTCTTTCGGGCCGGCCTACCTGCTTAACAGTCAATTCATCATTTGATTTTTTAGGCGTTAATCTCTGTCCAGGGTTAGTCTAATCTCTTAACAGGATTTCAAAACGCTTTTTCTCAAACTACATGTTTGTTTAACTATTTCGTGCCGTAAATAATTGATTCCTCAAAGGTGAATTATTAAAAGAAAGCGGCTGAAATTAACTGATAAAATCAAAAAAATGAAAAATCTAAAAGCATATAAAGCACTAATCATCATCGCGATGGTATTTTGCGCCAACAATATTTTTGCCCAATCAAACAAAGATGAAGTCCCAAGTGTAGTACTTGCAGCCTTTACAACAAAATATCCGAAAGCGGAAATAAAAAAATGGGCTACAAATAATAATGAATATACTGCAAAGGGTATAGAAGGCCGTCATAAGTTTTATGCAGCTTTTGGTAAAAATAGCGTGTGGATAAAAACAACCTCAAAAATTAATTGGTCATGGAACCTTCCATCTGAAATAAGAGCTTCAATGAAGGAAAACGGATACGCAAGCTGGCGCATCGATAAATTAGAAAAAGTTGAAACTCCCACCGGGGATTTTTACCAGGTGATGGTTGATAATCTTTTCAAACAGATTGACTCGGACCATGCTGGTTTCGCAGAAAATTTAGTGCTAAAGTTCAAACCAAACGGTGAGCTTTTTGATAAAAAGAGTTTAAACACAACTGTTTTGTTATAATATTGTTTTTGAATTCATTATAAACATCCTGGATGGCCTGGTAAAACCCGGCCGCATATAAAATCTCCTTGTCTTTTTTCAACCTTTGTGATAAAAGTTGCACCGTTAAGTGCAATTAAAGATACTTAATCAGATTCAATGCGGGAAAAACCAGAATTGTTTAAAACAAATATTGTCAAAAAACGTTACGTCGTCAACAAATAACAAGATGAAAATAGTTGGATATTTCCTGGTTTTAATAATGCTGTCAGGCTTGAATTCATGCATTGTACACAATAGCAAGTATTCTGTCGCACATTCTAAAAACAATGCTGATAACAGAGTTTGGGCGATTAGCGGCTATTCATCAACGCATCCTCGCCCGCCCATCAATTAATTATTTGGCTTAAAGCATCGGGCAATAGTTAAATTGAACATTTTCATTTATTTGCAACAATAACGTTACCATATCTATTATTAACAAATTATTGTGAGCTTTGTATGGTTATTGCGGCTACTCAATATCTGGTTTTAAAACATGCGTAAACTCGCCTCAGCTAAAATATATTTCTGTTTTGCGGTACTATTTTTGGTTGCGAAACCATTTTTAGGCTTTGGGTTGTTTAGTCGGCTTCATCCCCCCACCGAAGACAGTATTTTTGTAAAAGCGTTTACCAAGCGTAAGCAAGAATATACCGAAGACAGTATTTATGACATAATTGCAATCCAGAAAAAATTAGCGGATCCGGTAAAACAATTACTTCTTCATTTTTCCATCCTTTTAAGGTTCCTTTTCCCCGCTCTTTTTAATGCAAGGATAAATGTTTCCAACAGTTTTTTAAGGGTTTTACATTTAAGGCTTGCCCCAATCAGGCACACCTATTTACTTAACGGTAAACTCATCATTTAATATTATTGGATTAACCGCAGCGTGCGGTAATTTGTAAAAGGAAACTGAATAAAATATTCAACTATTTTCCTGTTTTCCTGTTGTTTTAATAAATAATCCCAAAAATCAATGTTGAGTTTAAAAAGATACCTCGGTATATCATTATTTCTCATAACGGCTGCCGCTGCAAATGCACAGCAAACACCTCCCCCTGTTACCTTAAAAGAGTTATTGAGCAGGGTAAATGAAAAAGCCCCTCAATTGCTTACAGATTCAGCAGCAATCCTTATCAGAAAGGCACAAGCTATGGAAACGCATAACAACTGGCTACCAAACCTGAAGCTAAATTACCAGGCCGATATTGGTACAAGTAATAATGTCGTCGGGCCCTATTTTACTTTTGGAATGGTACCCTCAAGTACGAGCGGGGTGCATAATACCAATGTTACTACTGCGGCTTCTACAAACCTGGGGATTGCGGCTCTTGACTGGGAAATATACAACTTCGGAAAATACGGAGCGGAAAACAAGGTCGCCAATTCTGATATAACTGTTGAGCAAAACCAATATGCCGAATCAAAATATGATTTGCAGTCTTATACCATAGGTAATTATCTACAATTACTTCGGTTACAGGATTTTCTGGGGATACAATACAGGGATATTGAGCGTACCCGGGAGATCCTGCGTTCTATCCGTTCCCTTGCCACCAGCGGGGTAAAAGCCGGCGTTGATACCAGTATTGCCGAAGCTGAACTATCAAAAGCCCGGTTAAATTATATAGAAGTAAACGATCAGTTAAAACAGGTCCAATTGCAGCTTTCTGCGGTTACCGGCATTCCTTACCAATCCATTATTCCGGATACCTCTGTTGAACTGGCCCTGATCAACCAGCCGACAGCTTATTTATTTCCGGCAGATACAGCCAGCCACCCATTAATTAACTTTTACAGGTCTGTTTATCAAAACAGCCTTCAAAGGGAAGATTTAGTGAAAAAACAATACAACCCTAAAATATTGCTTGAAGCGGCAACCTGGGGGCGGGGATCAAGTATTACCCCAAACGATCAGTATAACAGTCTTTCTACAGGTTATGGCTTCCAGAGGGGCGATTATCTGGTCGGCATAGGGGTCTCGTACAACCTGTTTGACTTGCGCAGAATGCAATTGAAATTACGGACGCAAAAGGCAAATACTGATTACAGCATTAAAAAACTTCAGGAGCAGCAGCAACTGCTTTCCATTGGCGCCAGCCAGGCCGATGTGGAAATGCAAACCGCTTTAGATCGCTTAAGGGAAATACCTAACCAGTTAAACGCAGCGAATGCAAGCTACCGGCGGCAATTGTCTTTATACAGAAACGGGTTAACGGATATTATAGCGCTAGACGCCTCGCTCAACATTCTCTACCGTGCCGAGACTGATTATATGCAAGCTAAATACGATTACGCGAGCGCGCTGTTCCAGAAGGCTATTACTGATAACCAGGTAAATACGATTTTAAACTTATTAAAGTAATCAACTATGTCAATGGTCACATCCGCGCTGAAAAGGCCTATCACTGTAATAGTGGTTACCATGAGCCTTTTAATATTTGCAGTGCTCAGTGCAATAACTATACCTATCGATATTTTCCCGAAGTTAAACCTGCCAACTATTTATGTTATCGAATCCTATGGCGGCATGTCGCCGCAGCAAATGGAAGGCTTTTTTGCTACACGTTTACAAGACCAGTTCCTGTATGTCGACGGAATAAAAAATATTAGCAGTAAAAGCATACAAGGGCTAACTATTGTAAAAATATCCTTTTACGAATCTACCAATATGGCCGAAGCTTCTGCCGAAGTTGCCCTGCAGGTAAACCGGGCGCAGGCTTTTTTCCCGCCCGGCGCATTACCGCCGCAGGTAATAAGATATGACGCATCATCATTACCGGTTGGAGAGTTGGTATTGGACAGTAAAACCGAAAGCCTTAAAGACATTTATGACCTGGCAGCCACCCGTATCCGGCCTATGTTTGCAACCATACCGGGCGCTTCTGCCCCGCCGCCTTTTGGTTCAAATGCAAGATCTATTATTTTCAGTATCGACCCTGATAAATTGCGCAGCTTTGACCTTACCCCCGACGAAGTGGTAGACGCCCTGGCAAAATATAATGTAATGTCGCCATCGGGTAACCTCAGGGTTGGTAATACTATGTATTTAACAACCATGAATTCGCTGATCAATAACTCTGCTAATTTTGGAGATATCCCGGTAATTACCAAAAATGGCGTCCCTATTTATGTTAAAGATATCGCAAGGGTTACAGATGCGGCAGATATTACAGTGGATTATGCCCTTATCAACGGCAAACGATCTGTTTATATCCCGGTGGTTAAAACGGCTTCCGCTTCAACCTGGACAGTAGTACAGGATTTGAAAAACAAACTGCCGGAAATGCAGAACTTACTGCCGAATGATGTAAAGATCTCTTATGAGTTTGACCAGTCTGTTTTCGTTGTAAATGCCGTAAAAAGTTTAATGACCGAAGGCGGGCTTGGCGCATTATTAACAGGCTTAATGGTTTTGCTGTTCCTGCGTGACTGGCGGAGCAGTTTGATCGTGGTGATCACCATCCCGGTTTCTATATTAATAGGTGTACTGCTGCTCAGTTTGTTCGGGCAAACGATCAACATCATGACTTTAAGCGGGCTGGCGCTGGCAATAGGCATCCTCGTGGACCAGGCTACGGTCACGATTGAAAATATACACCAGCACCTGGAGATGGGCAAATCCAAACGGCTGGCCATTTTTGACGCCTGCGAGGAAATAGCGTTTCCTTTATTACTTATATTATTATGTATCCTCGCGGTATTTGCCCCGTCATTCCTGATGAACGGCGTGCCTAAGGCAATGTTTTTGCCTTTATCCATGTCTATTGGATTAACAATGATCGTTTCTTATGTCCTGGCGCTTACACTGGTACCCATATTGGGAAACTGGATGATAAAGGCCGAACAGTATCAGACCTATCATCATGATAAAATACATGCCCATGCGGGTGAATCTATGGACAGGAATGAAGAACTACAGGTAAATAAGCACTTGGAAGAAGAAATTGCCCATCCCGAACAAAATAACTTTTTTGAAAAAGTAAAATGCCGGTTTATCAATATTATCACCGGTTTAATGCCACGCAAAAAACTGCTCGTTTTAACCTACCTGGTAGTTGTGGTCATTCTTGCGGGTGTTGGCTTTATTATCATCGGTAAAGATATGATGCCAAAACTGAATAACGGCCAGTTCCAGGTGCGGATGAAAGAACCTGAAGGTACCCGGCTGGAGCGCACGGAAGACAAGTTTAAACAAGTACTGCACATTATTGACGAAACGGTTAATCACCACATAAAAATTACATCGGGTTACATAGGATTAGTGCCAAGCAGTTTCGGCAGCAGTAACCTTTATGTATTTAATACTGGTACACATGAGGCTGTTTTACAGGTTGACCTGGATGAAAATTACAAAGTAAATATGGATGAACTAAAAGATGCTTTGCGCAAAAATATAGCCCAGGCCCTGCCAGAAATGACTATTAGTTTTGAACCCATTGACATGACGGAAAAGATCATGAGCGAGGGCGCCAATACCCCGATAGAGGTGCAGGTTGCAGGGAAGGATATGCAACAAATAGAAACTTATGCAAATAAAGTTTTAACAAAACTGAAACAAATACCATACCTAAGGGACGTACAAATAAACCAGCCCTTAAACTATCCCGTAATCGCTATCACACTTGACCGTTTGAAGGTTTCACAATTAGGATTGAACGTAAGCGATATTGCCCGTTCAGTAACAGCAAGTACCTCGTCAAGCCGCTTCACGCTGAAAAATTTATGGCTGGATGAAAAAAACTCCTATACCTACCAGGTACAGGCGCAGATACCTGAATATGTGATGGACTCGATGGACGAATTAAAGGAAATACCTTTGTTAAAAGGCCAAAGCAGCCCGACATTGGAAGATGTTGCCACTTTTAAATTAACTACCGCGCCGGGTGAATATGACCGCGAAGGCCCAAGGCGTTACATAACTGTAAGCGCTAATATTTACAAGAAAGACTTGGGAACAGCCACCACGGCTGTACAAAATGTTGTTAAATCAATCGGAACACCGCCAAAGGGTTTGGTAGCGTCAATAAAAGGCATGTCGAACCTTTTAACCGAAACTTTAGGCAGCCTCCAAAACGGGCTGGGATTTGCAATCCTGGTTATCTTTTTATTACTGGCGGCCAATTACCAGTCGTTTAAAGTATCGTTAACAGTATTGTCAACCATACCAGCGGTAATATTAGGTTCAATAACCGCGCTGCTGCTTACGGGTTCAACGCTTAACCTGCAATCGTACATGGGCATGATCATGTCAACAGGCGTATCTGTAGCAAACGCCATCCTTGTTGTTACCAATGCCGAAAAATTAAGGCTTGAATACAGGGATGCAAACCGGGCGTCTATTACGGCCGCCTCTATCCGTTTAAGGCCGGTTCTGATGACCAGTTTTGCCATGATAGCAGGTATGGTTCCAATGGCTTCGGGCATGGGAGAAGCAGGTGAACAATCGGCGCCGCTTGGCCGCGCGGTGATCGGCGGTTTATTTGCATCCACGCTCGCAGTCCTCTTTATTTTGCCAATGGTGTTTGCCTGGGTACAAAATAAAACAACTTATGATGAACCCTCATTAATGCCCGAAGAAACGACTGAAACTACCAATTTAAATATCCAGAAAAATGAAATATAGATATTATTTGTTAATAGCTGCAACGGGTTTGTTTGCAGCATGCTCCCGAAACCAAAAACCGGTTGACCTTACCGCAGAAACAAAACAAAACAATAAATACCAGTTTGGTACAGTGTCCGAAAAGGCGTTGTCAAGCTCGGCCCGTTTGCCGGGGCAACTAATCCCTTTTAACGAAGTTAACCTGTTTCCAAAAGTAAACGGGTTTGTAAAACAGTTATTTGTCGACCGTGGTTCTATCGTTAAAAAAGGACAGTTGCTGGTAATCCTCGAGGCGCCGGAAATGGAATCAGAAGTGGATGCGGCAAATTCAAAATACCTCCAGGCCCAGGCAGACGCCCAGGCTAGTAAGGAAAAGTACGAGCGGCTAAAGGAGGCTGCTAAAGAACCGGGCTCCGTATCGCCCCTGGATCTTGATAATGCCAGTTCTCAGATGAGAGCCGATGAAGCAAAGGCACAATCTGAACGCTCGAATGTACAGTCGGTAAAAACAATGCTGGACTATCTCCGGATTTACGCGCCTTTTGACGGTATGATCATTCAAAGAAACGTTTCCCCGGGTGCGCTGGTCGCCCCAGGTAAAACGGGCGACCAGCCAATACTTATCTTGCAGGATATCCATAAAATGCGCCTCACGGTTTATATCCCGGAGGATGATGTTGATAAGGTTGATCTTAACCAGCCTGTTACTTTCACCTTTAACTCAATGCCCGGACAGCAGCAAACAGCAAAAATCAGCCGCTCGGCTAATTCCTTAGGCAGTATGCAACAGGAAGCCATTGAAATTGATGTGCTGAATAACAATGGGCTGCTAAAACCCGGCATGTATGCGGAAGTAAGGATACCAATGCTTTCAGGGGCAAAGTCTTTGCTGGTGCCTAACAATGCAATTGTCCGTTCTACAGAAAATGAATACGTTGTTAGGGATAGTAATGGTAAAGCAGATCTTATTAATATTAAGGAAGGTCTGGCAGGTAAGGATTCTACTGAAGTATTCGGCAGACTAAGGCCCAATGATAAGGTTTTACTCCGGGCTTCCGACGAAATAAAAGAAGGAGACCCTATTCAATGAGGCTCGGTTTTTTAATTATTTATGCTATACGGCTTGTCGCCCGGTTTGGATTCTGTTCCTTTATTTCTTTAAGCTCCATTTCGTATGCGCGCATACGGGCATGGAGTATATCAAGTTCAGTTCGCATCATTTGTATTTCAGTAATCAACTTGGCAGATTCAGGCTTATTGATCTTTTTTTCGCCTGTACCAAGGATCAGCCATTCAGGAGAGTATTTTAACTGAAAACAAAGCTTACGTATAAGATAATAACTTACGTCCTGTTTTTTATTGATCACCTTGCTGATGAAACCCTGATCCACACCAATGGAGCCGGCCAAAGCCAATTGGCCGCCATTTTCCTTTACAATTACTTTTAACCGCTTTATTAATGCTTCATCAGACATTTGATTGCAATATTAAACAAAGAAGTGGAATAGTCAAGGGGCAAAGGGCAGGTTGCAGTGGGCAGTAAGCAGTTTGCTCATGGTATTTCATACCATTCTCTACTCTCTATTCACAACTCACCTCTACATTCTCTTTTCATAGCAGTAAAAACGCAAACCGGGCCTAAATCCTAAACCAATTTCTCCTGCAAACCTATATCCTAATTTAGGGAAAAGTTTTTGTGTGGCCTGGTTTTCTGTGTTCGTATCAATCCTGAGTATTTTTATGTTATGGCTTATTGCTTCCTTTTCTGCCTGTATTAATAAGGCAACGGCGACACCTTTGCCTCTGGACATTTCGCCTACAGCTAACCGGTGGACAACAATTGCCATTTCTGTTATGTCCCAACCTACATTGGCATATTCTGGTTCCTGATCCGTAGTTATCGCTGCTATCCCGGCAATTGACTCTTCAAGTTCAGCAACCCAAAGCTGTTTTAGGTTTATATCATTCTCAAATACTTCGGCATTGGGATAATTGCCGTCCCATTGAAAATTGCCTGCGGCATTCATAGCAGGTACCACTTCAGCTATTAATTGCATTATTTGCGGGATATCCTTTATTGTAGCGGGACGTATAAACATGAGAATTTTTCTGTGAAAATATTGTAATTCAATTGAATTGAAAAATTATCAGTTTCTGCGTCATTCTGTTGGGTAAGTGTGAAATCTTAAAACCCATTTATCAATTAACGCTTGTTGATAAAATTCATACCCATCTGAATCTGAAGCATAATGATCCGTTTTTATTTCAAATGCTTCTTCTCTTTCCAATATATCCCATTTCGTATCTCCAATTTCCTGGCGTGAAATCGCATCCGCCTGTCTTAGTGAATCAGCTTCAATCCAGCAACTTACGTATGCTCCGCCAATATCTTCCGCATCTTCTAAATCTGGCCGGGGTAGTACATGATAGACTAAAAAATACACTTTAACTCTTTTTAAATGAAAACTCAGTGAAAACTATTATTTTATAACTTAATTAACAATTTCGTTTTGGTCAAGGTAAGACATCACAGTATTATAAATGTCGCCGTCTTTACCCTTTACCCAACGTAATGGAATATCTATCTGAGTTCCATATTCCGATTCCCATTTTAAATCTATGCGTAAGGTTGAAGCACTTCTACCCCGTATAAGCTTGATTCCTTTAATATCTTTCCAGTCAATAGTTATATTTCTAATGTAGTCAATTAGTACCTCGTTATTTAGCCCTAAAGAAATTTCGCCTTTTAGGGCAGGTATTAGTCTTTTTATAACAAGTAAGCCGATCAAAAAAATAAAAATTATCAAACACACACCAAATACTACCCAGGTAATTGTAGTGTTAGTTATTACTACGTTACGGAAGAGCAGCAACATTAATAAAACCATTAAAAAAATGGATCCCAGGCTAAATTTAAGACTATAGGGATATTCTGTGTTATCGGTCATAACATAAACTAAAGGCGAAATAAAATCAATGGTTATGTTTCTTATGTATATCTTTTACCAAACATAGCTTTTTAATATCGGCTATCTTAATCACAAACGGGGCATATTTAAGGCGTGTACCTATCATTTCGGTTGAATTATCAGAGTGGGCGATTACTTCGTCGTCATTATCACCGGCAAGTAACCTCTTATACATCCTGTATTCTCCCCATTCAATATAGTATACTTCGCCGGGCAATATCTTTTTATCATGAATTATTTTCAATGCTACCCAACAACCATTCTCGAGGTAAGGATACATAGAATGGCCCCAAACGGGCAGGGCAAAATCACAGTCCTCAATACCCGGAAAATTCATGTGCCCAACAGGCTGCATATCATTAATATCGTTGTACACTTCAACACCAGTAGCTGTTGCTGTAATTTCAAACATTGGTATACCTTCCGATAGTTTTGAAACGTACATATTTTCAGAATTTACTGTATTTTTCTTACTTCCCAGAAATATACTGTATTTTTCTTTAAATTTTTGCAGTTTTTCCGGATCGATATTTTGCCGGCTCTTTATAATTTCTGTAATCGAACTTGCTGAATTAAAACCCAAAGCTTCTGCCAGTTGCGCGTTATTTCCAAATGCTTTACCTCTTAATTGGTTGTATAAAATAATAAATTCCAGAGTCTCTGGCCGGATTGTCTTAATTTTGTTTGGTTTTGACTGACTATCCATAAAAAATAAATTTTATTTAATTCTTTATTATAATAAAGATTTTTCTTTATATTTGTTGCGTAATCTTCAGCTAAAGTAATGTAATTATTTATAAAAACAAATATGTACAATCCAGAATATAAAGAAAATTTGTTGACTAAAACATTGATACCCTATGTGCGCAATCAGCCAACTAAATTGACGAGAAAAAATCGCTCTTCAGGATGAGAAAATTAAAGTAATCAAAGTTTAAAATATAAATAGTAATCTAAATCACCAGACCAATGCACTTAATTCACTCGACACTCAATACGATCGCAACTAAAACTCATCAGCAAAACTATTTGTTAGACGAAACTAGTAATAATATTGAAACACGAATAAGGTTTCTCGCCTATCAAACTACATGTAATAAATACCGTTCTGAAATTGCCGCCATTCAAAGGTATATACCTGGCTGGATTCCAACACCGCCAACTCCCTAAAAAAAGAAATTTAAATATGCCTTATCCCTATCGGGCCAATATTAAATAAATGCTCCTCCTTTAGGGGGGTGGATGCTAACAAACCAGAAACATGATAAAAATTACAAAAAAACTAAAAGACAAGTTATGGTGGCTCATTATAGCTGTTGACTATGACTACAGCCGCATAACGATTGCGGAAAATGAAATTGACGACGAAATGCTGATTTTATGGCTGGAAGACAAACAGGATTTTAAAAACTCATTAGATGATTGTTTACAAGTCGATATTTCTTTAAAGCAATTTGCGAAAGTTATAAAAATGGAAAATCTAAACAGTTACGAGGGCACGAAAATGTCCCGCGGCAGCGGAGTTAAGAATTTTATATATAAAACAAGGATTGAAATAAACGACCCGATTAACTGGTATAAAGATGATGCTACACCTACCGAGCAGCGGTGGGCACGCGAGGCTGTTTTAAAACTTTTGTTAACACAATTGGTAGAAACCGAGGCCGGGTATGCCGATATTTGGTAATCATATATGCCATTTGGCATTTTATTCATATTAAATAACCAGCTAAATTATTTACAAAATATTATGAAGATTGACCATTTTAAAAGTTGGATGATATTAGCGCTGATAGCTGCTCTTATCATTTCAATGCTGATAATAATAAAACACAAAAAATCCGTTAATGAGATTAAAGAGAGAATTTATGATGATTCAGAAATTAAGGATACTGCCTTGATTTCGTATTTATCCGGTTAAGGGAGCAAAAAAAATCTCCTCAGTTTCTCGGGGAGATTTTCAAATAAAGAATAAATATCAGCAGAGATTAATTTCGTTTGAAACCGCCTTTGCCGCCGGCATTAAAACCCGGGCCCTTATCTTCAGCTATGTTAACTGTTATTCTGCGACCATAGTAGCTTGCGCCGTTCATACATCTGATTGCTTCTTTGGCTTCATTATCATTAACCATTTCAACAAAACCAAAACCCTTACTCTCTTTTGTTTCGCGGTCTTTAATAATCCTGAGTGACTTCACGGGCCCAAAATCACCAAAAACAGCGGTTAGTTCAGCCTCGTCCACTTCTAATGGGAGTCCTGCAATAAATACTTTCATCAATGTTTTAAAATTTGGGTAAAGGTAGGGAAAAACGGTCACATTCTTACCTTTAAAACTAATAACTAAAACCAAAAAGAATTCGCAGTATTCAGGAGATAAGGAAGCTAAAATGCGATAATTACAACCGGACATATAGTCCCTACTTTAACTGAAGGTCAAAACTTCCTTCAACCCTGTAAAATGGAGTGTTTGCTTTATCGTCTTTAGCTAAAAAAGTAAAAAAAGTACCTTTTGCAAGTTCATTGCCCTGGTTATAATTTCCAATGGTAACGTTTCCATAAACTTTTTGACCGGCATACCTACTAAGCGAGTATTGTACTTGAGGAGTGCTGCCATCAGGGTTTAATAAAAACTGGCTACCAGCAACATCGCTGATCATATCACTGTGCACATATCCGGATGAACTTATACCGAAACTCATAGTATGTTCTTTATTAATGGCGGTAATACCAAAATACCTTGAATTGTCATCTATATGGACATTAACAAAAGCGATAGAATCACGCTTTGCATCAAAAGTATAGGTCGAATCATTAATTCTAACCTGGAGTATTCCTGAGCCAGCAAGATAATTGCCTGGAGAAGAAAGAATGGCACTAACACTTGTCGCACTGTCAGCGTTTAGGCTTGTTTTAGCTGTATTAGGATCCGCCACAGCAGGGTCTTTCTGGCAGGATGTTACTGCTGTCAAAAGCGCTATTGTAATGGAAATTAATAAGTAAGTAAACCTACTGTTAAGCATATAAAAAGTATTAACTAAACTTTCTAAAACAATAAACGAATTTAAGACATAAATAGTTGCTAATACCAATATATAATTAACATTTTAACACATTTTAACGTCGCACTATTTTTATTGAACTACTTAATACATTTTATCCTAAAAATTGCTAAAAATATTTGCATTTCTTAATAAATAGGCTTACCTTTACATAAATAGAATGCCAATTGGCATAACATTCATATAAACCAATGATCTCCTCTTCTTTTAAAACATCCGAAGAACTTGAAAACCTTATTGAAACATATTTTAACCATATCGAAGGCGAATACCACCTTGATGAAAAACCGCTTAAAGAAAGCAAATCAAATTCCCCGGCGAGCCAAAAAGTATGGGACCGTGAAGCTGAGCCAGCGACAATTGCCGGGCTGAGTCTCTTCCTGGGGTTTAATGGCAGACAGGCATTTGAAGATTATTGTAATAATGGAGAATTTGAAACTACACTGAACCGGGGCAGGCTTCGCATTGAGGCTTTTTACGAAAAAAAATTGCATAATCAATCATCAACGGGTGCCATATTCGCACTTAAAAACATGGGCTGGAACGAAAAACCCGGAAATAAACCCGAGGAAGAAAAAATGATTAGAAACTTAAAAATTGAGCTTATTGAATGCGGGCCCAAGCCGGCAGAAAGTGAAAAAGAAGTCGTTTTATGATTATTTTGCCTTTGTATAATTGTAATTGTCAAGCTCATTATCTAATTGGCCCGAGTTATTTGGGTCAGGGACAAGAGAATTTGCCTGTATCGATAAATTGTTTGTTGTCAATAATGTAATGGTTTCCGGTGTAGCGGTGCCCCCACTAACGATCTGCGTCAATATATTTCCGTTAACCGTATAAGTAAACTCTGAAATACCTGGTGAAGTTGCAGTATTTTGTGAAAAATAGCCTGAACCATCAACAAAATAATCGACAAAATCATTTGTAGTAAAACTCGTGTCGATATAGGAATCTAACAAAATGCCCTTATAAAAGAGCTGAGATTGCTGTTTAGTGATATACCATTTTCCGGTTATGGTAACCGGGAAAGGAGCATCTTTTTTACATGAAATCATCGAAGTCAAAAAAATTGACATAATTGCAAGGGTGTATAAATACTTCATAAATGTCACTAGGTCTGCAAGAGCTTAAATTTAAGTAAAAATTACGCTTACAACATTATGAATAAAATAATTATAAAGCCACAAAAGCTAAATGACCCAAAAAGAAAGTAATCATGTAATTGGGGGAATGTTTGGCTCAATTCTTTTCAAATCAAATTATTTAAGCACGGCCGCAGTAGTGGTAAATCAGGGTGGCACAAGCTCGGGAAAGACTTATTCAATAGAGCAAGTACTATTCTGCCTGGCCTGTGAAAAAGAAAACCAGGTTATAACGATAGTTGGGCAAGACGTTCCAAATCTTAAGTCGGGTGCTTTGCGCGACGCGCAGAACATTTATAATTCATCGGCCGCGATACAGGCTATGGTAAAAAGTTATTATAAAACCGACAGGGTTTTTGAGTTTAAAAATGGTTCAGTTATGGAGTTTAAAAGCTACAGTAATGCGCAGGATGCAAAATCTGGAAAAAGAGATTATTTGTTTGTGAACGAGGCCAATGGAATTACATGGGAAATATACAACGAACTGGCTTTACGCACAAGGATAAAAATATTCATTGACTTTAATCCAAACACCGATTTCTGGGTCCATGATAGTTTAATAGGTAACCCTGGCGTACAAGTTATCATATCTGATCACCGGCACAACCATTTCCTTTCTCAAAAAACGAGGAACAAAATTGAATCGTTAAAAGATGTAGATTTTGAACTATGGCGGGTTTACGCGCGTGGGCTCACTGGTAAGGTTACCGGGCTGGTATTTAACAATTGGCATTTGTGTGAAAAAATCCCGAAAAATGCAAGCTTGATAGCTGCAGGCCTTGATTTTGGTTTTAGCAACGACGAAACCGGATGTGTATTAGTTTATCGTGAAAATGGAGAACTCTGGATTGATGAACTTTTTTACGAAACCGGTTTAACGAACCAGGATATAGCTGCAAAATTAAAAGACGTTAGAATAAGCAAAACAACTGAAATTATAGCAGACAGCGCTGAACCCAAGTCAATTGAAGAGCTAAAACGTTTGGGGTGGTGGGTTACAGGGGCAAGAAAGGGGCCGGATAGCATTAAGAATTCTATTGATATTTTACGAAGGTTTAAATTAAATATAACCCGCGAAAGCACAAATCTGCGCACTGAATTAGGCAGGTACAAATGGAAAACAGATCGTTTAGGCAAGGTGGTTAATGAGCCTATTGACAGCAGTAACCATTTGATTGATCCGATCCGTTATGTGGCACTTAATAAACTTAAAATTAGCAGACTTAACAGTCCAAAAAGCAGAATGCCTTATCCCCTCTCCTCTACTACCTTGGGTATGGGCACGTTAGCTGGCATGATAGAAGATTTAAAATGAAAATGCTTAAACGATAAAAATAATTTTGAAAAAAACATGATTGAAAAAAGATTAAAAACAATAAACGGAAAAATATTTGTAAAAATACCGGACCACTTAAATGAGTTGACGATAGGCCAAATGATGGAATTGCAGGAAAGGCCATTACTTAATGACCTGGAGGCAATCAGTATTTTATCGGGGAATTCATTGGACGAATTAAAAAACGCGACCAACATGGATGCCTTCAGCATATTCAATGACTGTGTTTTATCCCTGACAAACCAAATCAAATATCTCTATGACTGTGATGCAATACCTAACAAAATAACTTTTTTTACAGGCAAATGCAGCATAAAAGTAAGCGTTATTAAAAATTTATCCGTAGAACCGGTTGGGGCATTTATGGCGGCAAGGGAAATTATTGCCGATGAAATCAATGAATATATAAGCCAACATGGCGTAGGTAGCTTAAAAGAAAACTTTAACCCATCGTTAAAAGCTTGTTGCCAGGTGCTGGCACACTACTTTTTTTCCAAAGTAACAGGTAAAAATTACAATGAATACGAAGCGGAGGAGTTCTGCAATGAAATAAAAAAACTTAGGGTCACGGAGGCGCTGCCCATTGCCAAACATTTTTTTACCTGTTATCCAAACTTATCGAGACAGAAAACAAACTTCTTTCGTCAGTTCCTTCAATTTTGGAAAAACGCGCAGGCATACAATCCTTTGAGAAGTTTAAATACGTTAACACCATAAACTCCCTCTCCGGGGGCGATATGACAAAGTGGGCCGAAATACTAAATATGCCCTATGAACGAGTGTTAACCAAGCTTTTGCTCAATAAATGTGAAGCTGAATATCAGAAAAGATATAGTGAATTGATGGAAAGATAGTCCGAAGTCCGCAAGTCGGAAAGTCCGGAAGTTAAAAAACACAGTTCTGATCTTTCAGACTTTCGGACTTTCCGACTCCTAATAATCTAAAATCTAAAAAAAAATGCCTATACGTAACCAAATAGAAGCCGTTGTTCAAACGTTAACCGGTACTCCTGCTTTCGTTTACGGAACAATAAACGAATTAAATAGCCTCGCTGATGATGCGGGTACATTTCCATGCGTATTCATGTACCCGTTGCAGCCTATTGATGTATCGCCGCAGTTGAATGGTTCTGTGGAAAATACTTTCTCAATCTACCTTGAATTTCTCTTCAAAACAGAATTTGATCAGTATACTGCAGACAATGAAACCTATGTTAATCAGGCATTATCCCTTGCCAACGAATTTATTGTCAAAGTATCCAAATATCGTGAAAGCGAAGGCCGCTATTTCCGGGTCAAAGCCGGCGATAAGGCTAAGTGTCTGCCTGTTTACAACAAATTTGACGTCAACACCAGTGGCGTAAACCTGACTATCAGCTTAGAAAAAATGTATTTTGAGAGTTATGGCGGTTCATAGTTCATGCTGATAGTTCATAGCCACACCAAAACCTCAGATACCAATGAACTAAAGAACCACTGAACTAATGAACCACCAACGATGAACAACGACCAACTCATACAATTCCTCGAATTACTTAAAAGAGATGTAATTAATTCCATGCAGGCAAATGGCCGTTTCTCCACAGGGAAAACAGCGCAACAAATTATAATTGTCGAAGACGATGACACTGTACAACTGCAGTTCCCGGATTATATGATGGCCCTTGAAACAGGCAGGGCTCCAACAAATACAGGGGCTATACCGGGAAACCCGCCAATGATCCAGCGAATTCAGCAATGGTGCCAGGCAAAAGGGATATCAGACAAGGCCGCGTGGGCGATAAAAAAGTCAATCGACAAAAAAGGCTATCCCGGAAAACCGGGCATCCTTACAGAACCATTAAGTGATGAAAACATAAACCTCAGGCTTGATCCTATTCTGGCCGACATGGCAACTTTAATTAGTGAAGAGTTGATGAGCCAGTTAAGTGGTTGATTAAGTTTATTAAGTGAGTAGCCCCAATAATAAACAAAAACAAAACCCCGTAACATCTTTTTCAACCCAATCAACCACTTAACCTAATCAACCAATTCAACACAACCAATGATAATAGCCAAAATAGATTATTCAAACACCTATGTAACCGGTACCCGGGTAAACGGACAGGTGTTTATATCCCTTTTCGACGCGGTGACAGGGCAGCAGACAAATGGCGATAATGTAATTATAAGTTTTACACAAGACATTAACGGGACCATAATTAACGGACAGGCAACTATTGCAGGGCAAAGTGCGCCAATTTATACCGGCCTGATCAGTGATTCAAATCCTTCGCACCCATACTTTACAAATTTTCAAATTACCAATGTTGGCACGGTACCAAATCCGGCGCCACCCGTAAATGCCTGTAACCTGGTTATTAATTATATTAGCATAGTTAGCCCGGAATCCGCCCCTGGCGCAGCAGATGCACAAATTACAATCAGCGCGACATCAAGCTATGCTCCGATAATGTATAGCCTTGATAACGTAACTTACCAATCTTCCGCAACGTTTTCCGGCTTAACAGGCGGTTTAAAAACAGTTTATGTTACTGATGCGAATGGTTGTAACACTAGTTCAAGTATAACCATACCGGTATTGAATAATTTACTGGTGAGTGACCCGTCTGTAAGATTAACTGGCGGCAACATATCCCGGTGGAACGCGGCCTTTAATCCGATAGTTTTTACCTATCAGCGTAAAGATTTCGAAGTCACCGATGTTAATTTGGATACCGCCAGCGGTAATGCAGCCGTATCTGTTAATTGCGATACAACACTTATAGCGAATGCCATCGCTGCCAACAACCAGGCTCTGGCAAACGCGGCTCTGCTGAACATTGTCTTGATAAACAATAATTCGGTTTATGTTTACATAAATGCCGGGCCTTATATTGGTGTTTTTCAGGTTAATTCTGTTCCTTCAACAGGTGTATTGATCATTAATAAACAATTCGCAACAACCGCCGCAGGTTTCATAAACATTAATATTCTGCGGCCCTATTACCAGGTCCGCACACAAATAACTTATATCGATCCTTTAAGCGGCCAGCAAAATGCAATAATCTCAACAAACAGGCCCGATAATACCGGCTTAGTAAGGGCTGACCTTTCCAGCTTTCTGCAAAGTTTAGTACAGGCTAAAGATGCAAGTAATTTTACTCAAATAAACTTCAGGGATACCAACCTCAGCGCCAGTTACCAAATAGCCTATGCCGAATACTGGGATGGCAAATTAACAAGTGGCCAGACACTCCCTTATCTCCCAGTCGCTAATCCATATTACGTGGTTTATGCTGCGAAACAGTTAGGTCAGCGATATGGTGGCAACCTGACGGCTTTCGTACCATTTAAAACAGTGACAAATACCAGCCAGCTGGCCCAATGGGTGACCGATTTTGCTGAACCTGCCTACTCCAACGGCTATCCATTTGATATTGGATTTATTTACAGTGATGATTTGGTTGGCCTGCAATTGTACTGCGTGCTTACTCCGCTCGATATTAATGGCAATCCTGTAACCGACGGGCCCGCGCAAACAAGTTACCTGTTAAATGATGATGGCTCCTGGCTATTAAACCAGGATGGCAGCAAATTGATCATTGCTAATCAAACTTCTGTAACCATGGCTGTTCCGGCGCAGCTTGGTTTAAACCGGCTGCTTGTCAATGCAACTTTCGCGCCCGATGTTTATTACTTTACTTTATCCCTCAATTATACGGTCGGAACGACCGTTACAACAGTTACTCAAACACAATCGGTAAGAATTGATAACGCCATCGATGAGCAGTCGGTTTATTTGCGGTGGATAGGCGTAACAGGAAGCTGGAATTATTATCGCTTTGTTTATAACCAGGAAGTTACCCTCGATGTACAAAACGCGGTAATTATAAAAAACTATGTTTTCGATTGGGAAAATCAGGACGGAATAGAAGAAGTAATAGGGAAAAGCGCCGGGCAAAAAATGAAGGTAATGGCCGAAGATTTATCGGTTAACGATATTAAGGGGCTTCAGTCGATAAAATACTCACCTAAAGTTCAGATGCTCGTAAATAAAAACCCCGTTAAATGGCAAACAATCGTACTTAATACAGCCACATTCAGCGAATACGAAACGCTCAACGGCCAGGCGCCTTTTAGTGTGACGTTTAATTTACCTTCAATTAATATACAAACGCAGTAGGAAGGTTGTAATGTTAAATGTTGCAAAGTTGAAAGGTTAAATAGAGCTTAAAAATATTTACTTACAACACATAGACCGCAGCACATCAAGCGCCCCCCTTCCCCAAACATTACAACATTACAACTTTCCAACCTTACAACAAAACCAATGGACCAACTCCAACTTTACATAAACGATCAGTTAGTTGATTTAAGCGATGATAGCCCTATTGCTTTAACTTTTCAGATTAACGACCTGGCCGAGGTGCAAAATCAGCAAGGGAATACATCAAACCAGTTTAAACTGCCATTGACACAGCGTAACCGGCAAATACTGGGTTTCCTGGATTCAATAGCGTTTGCTACAAATTTGCCCTATCAGCAATACGAGGCAAAGCTAATACAGGATGGCCTGGAGATAATTCCTTACGGGATTGGCGAATTAAACGGCATTGACCAGGACACAGCCAATATTACGATTTTATCGGGCAATGTAGATTTCTTCGATGCGATTAACGGTAAACTGTATGACATGGGCGACAGCACAAGTCAGTGGGGCAATTACGGGCAATTATTGGTATGGCAGCCATATGATCATGTGTATAGTTTAGATAATATAGCCAATTCACAAACAAAAACAGATGGCTGGATATGGCCAGTGGTCGATTATGGCTTGATTACCGATGATTTCTCAGCTCCTATTGACGTACATAACCTGCGGCCCGGCTTTTTTATTAAAACAGCGATTGATTTACTACTGCAGTCGGCGGGTTATACCGGGACAGGCACCTTGCTGGTTGATCCCCTATATCCTCTTTTAATCTGCCAGTTTAGTAACAGCAGCTTTGAACATGGCACCGACTTCCAAAATCAGTATGATACAAGGGGAATAAGTGTAGCAACCGGCCAGGACATAAGCATACAGCACAACCAGGCTACAGGTAACGTTGGTTTAATTCCATTCAGCATAATTTATTCGGATCCTTCAAACCAGTTTGGCCAGCAAACAACATTTTCGTCCGATCAAATAAATACTGTACTAATAACCCTGACCATACCCCACATTCGTTTCCAGGGAAGAGTAACGGGTAAACATCCTTCATCTTTAAACTTTTACATAAAACTGAACGATCCTTCTGCAGATGTTTATCTGGCAACCCTAACCATCGATTTTACAAATGGCTATACTGCCAGGGTTAGTGGCGACGGCGGTAATTTATTTGCTTATGTCGATGTATTCAATCAAGTACTTTCGTTTCAAACAACCTTATCAACAACAGAGAGTATAAATATAACCTACGAGTTTATTGGCGGCGAACCGGAATCGTTTATCCTTTTCCAGGGTGCAGGTTTAATCATATTATCACAAAATCAAACCGTACAATTTGGTCAAACTGTTCAATGTGAGCGCATATTCCCCGACATTTCTGAAAAAGACCTGTTAAAAGACACGCTTCAAAGATTTGGTATTATTTGCCAGACCGATAATTCGAGTAAAACGATATCATTCAATTCCTTGCGGGATATTGTTAATAATATCCCCATTGCGATAGACTGGACTACAAAATGCCTTGACCAGGGAAAACAAATTGCATTCCAACTCGGGAGTTATGCGCAAGTGAATTATATGCAATACCAGAATGATGATGCTGTTTTGCCGCTAAAATTTGGCTGGTCGCAAATTAATATCGCGGACCACACCTTGCCTTCAAATGCTGAATTGTTTACAAGCCAGTTCGCAGCAACCTTAAACCGTCCGTTTTATGGCGGTACAATTGCACAAATTTTAATGATTGATGATACAAGCAGTTCCAATGATTTTAGCATAGGCGTTTCACCAAGGATATTGATTGATCAAAAATTAAACATCGGCGCCTTAGGTAAAACAGTAACCTTTACAGACGGCGCCGGAAATAACCGGTATGTAAATGACATTATAAGCACGCCCTATTTTTACAAACCAGATGCGCCCCAGCTTGAACCCGGTTATGGCCCGGGCAGTTTATTATTTAATGACCTTCGCCTAAAATATTATCCTGAATTTGAAAAAATCTTATTTCAGAGTAAAAAGATTATCCGCTACATTTTACTTACCCCCAGGGATATATTGGAACTTAACCTGCTTATCCCCGTCTATTTACAGCAGGACAACGCCTACTATTACATCAATAAAATTGACGCCTGGCGTAAAGGGCAGCCAACAAAGGTTGAGCTGGTGAAATTGGGGTAACCTGATGCCTCACCCAACCCTCTCCAAAGGAGAGGGCTTTAAAATAAGAGCTTTTTCCTCCCTCTCCTTTGGAGAGGGCCGGGGTGAGGCGTAAAACAAGTATATGTAAACAAAAACTTTTAAAACATGGCAGACACTATAAGTAAAAACATCGTAATACAGGTATCGGCAGATACTGATCAGTTAAAAGACGACATAAGCGATTTGAACCAAACGCTGGATGCCCTATTAAACAGGCAACAACAGCTTACAGCAAGCGGTCAGCAGAACACCAAAGCTTTTCAGGATAATGCCGCGCAAATAAAACTTACCCAGGCAGCGATTGAAAACCACAGTAAAGCCATCGATAGTAATATAAAGGCATTGGGAAAAGCCAAAAGTTCTTTGCAGCAAAATTTAGATTTGATGGCCGCTTTGATAATGGAATATGAAACTTTATCAAAGTCCGCCGGCGACCATTCTGCAAAAATCAAAGAACTAAATATTCAGATAGGGGCATTATCAAATACTATTGCCGCACAGGAAAAGGCGCTTACAAAAAGTACGGAAGCGTTTAATACTCAAAAAGTCAGCGTTAACGGATTAGCTTCAGATTATAATAAGCTCAATAATACGACAAGTAATTTCGGGCCATCATTAGGGGCAGCTGCAAAAGGATTTGAAACATTAAAATCGGGAATGCTTAGCGCTAAGACAGGCGTTAAGAGTTTGGATGAAGCACTGAAGAAAATGGAAAAGTCCTCATCGGGTGGGGAAAAATTATCGAAAGAAAAAGAACTAATTTTAGAAAAATACGCGTTCAAAATTGAACAGGCGCAGGGAAACAATGAAAAGATAGAAGCGCTCGTAACCCAGCGCAACCAGGCTATCGCTGTGATTGATCAAAAAGCTGAACAGGAACGCGCAAATTTGGCCATTCAAATATCAAAACAGCTCGCAGCCTCAGCTTTTTCCATTGTCAGCAACAATATAAAAGCGGAGAGCGCGGCTAAAATTGCAGGGCTGGAAAAAGATATGTCGGCTGAACTCAGTAACAGAAGTTTAACATCGGCACAAAAGCTTGCCATTGAACTAAAGTACAAGCAAAAGGAAAATGAGGAAAAAACAAAAGCCTTTAAAGAGGAACAAAAGGTATCTATAGCATCAGCATTGATTAACGGCGCCATTGCAATTACAAAAGCGGAAGCTCAAACAGGTGTGCTGGGCGCTTTAGTAATCCCCGGAATAATCGCACAAACTGCCATACAGGTAGCAACAATTATTGCCCAAAAACCACCGGCTTATGCAAAGGGCGGTTTACATTACCAGTCGGACGGGCGTGGAGGTGTATTATCAGGCTATAGCAAGACAGACAACACCAACGCTTATCTGCGTTCGGGCGAAGGCATTGTAGTATCCGAAGCGATGCAAGTCCCCTGGGCGCGTAACCTGGTAAGTGCCATAAACGTTGGGTTTGGCGGTCGTGATTTCGCGATAAGCAATCCCGGAAAAGGTTATGCTGTAGGTGGTATATTTACTGATGGCGGCGATTCCAACCGGTATTATAACCAACCGGTAACAGATCAGAAAAACCTGGCCAATACTATCGCTTACCAGATGATCAACAACTTCCCGCCTGTTTATGTAGATGTAAAAGACGTTAATAACCAGCAAAATATATTGGCGCAAACAATAAATAGGGTGAACCTTTAACCCCCTAACCCCCTGAAGGGGGAACAATTATTACTTACTCATTATATTTTGGACATAAAAAAAGTTTCCCCTTTAGGGGACGGAAGGGGTATGAACATCAAACTTGCTAACACATTATTCGACGACGGCGTATTCTCAGCCATGTACAAAGCAGGATTTATAACAGATAAAGTATTTTTGTACCGGGAAATATATCTTTGGGTAAATACGCAAATACAAACCCGGTGTATTAAAAAGAACCAGGCCGTAATGGAAGCTGAGGTTAAATTTATGAAAGATGAACGGACGATTTGGCGGGCGTTAAACTGTTTTTCGGAAGGATGTTGATTTTAATCAAGCTCAAATGACGTTCTTTTTAAGCTCAATTATGACGTTAAATGAGCCACAATCAGACTTTTTATGAGCTACATTTTCGCTGTTTTGAAATTGAGCTCAATTGTTTACAATTTGTGGCTCATTCTTCTACTTATTTGAGCTATATTTGATTATAAAATGAGCTGCAAACATGAAAACTGATACCACTGATAGCATACTGGCATATATAAAAGACTACCCTTTGAAATCATCAAAACAAATACATGATGGCTTGGGTGAATCAGCAGGCTATGCTACTGTTAAGCGGATTTTAAACAAGCTTTGTTCAGACAACCTGGTTAGCGCCGAAGGCAAAGGCAAGGCAACAAGATACGTTGTTAGTCCGGCATATCAGTTACTCCATCCGATTGATATAAGTCATTATTTTGAAAAGGAACAGGACGAAAGACAGATCAACAGCAGTTTTAATTTTACGCTTATTGCTGATGTATTGAGCCAGGTTAAAATGTTTAATGTAGAAGAAGAACAAAGTATTGAAGCGCTGCAATCAAAGTTTACAGATAACGTATCACATCTGTCATCGACTGAATACAATAAGGAACTGGAGCGTTTGGCCATAGACTTAAGCTGGAAATCATCGCAAATTGAGGGTAATACCTACTCTTTATTAGAAACCGAACGTTTATTAAAGGAAAAAGAAACGGCTGCAGGCAAGCCTAAAGACGATGCCATTATGCTATTGAACCATAAAGAAGCTATAAACTTTATTATTGAGCACCCGGATTATGTAATACCCTTAAGTATCCGTGCAATTGAAGATATTCACAGTTTGCTGATAAAAGATTTGGGGGTAGACCGTAATATCCGGCAAAGAAGGGTAGGCATATCCGGCACCAATTATACGCCATTGGATAATGAACACCAGATACGCGATGCTTTAAATGACATGTGCGCCCTGGTAAACAGCAAACAAAATGCATTTGAAAAGGCATTACTTACCCTGGTATTGCTTTCGTACATACAAGCTTTTGCAGATGGCAATAAAAGAACAGCGCGAATAGTAAGCAATGCACTGTTAATCGCTTATCACTACTGCCCGATTTCATTCCGGACGGTTGATTCTATTGAGTACAAAAAAGCGATGCTTTTATTTTATGAACAAAATAACATCAGCGCGTTTAAAAAGATATTTATAGATCAGTTTGAATTTGCGGTGAATACTTATTTTTAACCTGTGTTTTTTCTCAGTTTACATAAAATCGTTCGACTTTTTGCGTAAAATCACATAAAGTCAAACGACTTTTTGTAATTCAGCACATTTTTCCAAATGACTTTCAATATTTGATACAATTCCCAATCAAAATAATTACTGACAAAACACTGTCACCACCCAATTAAATAAAAACTCCGACCTTTGAATTATACCAATCAATATAATAATCGCTACTGACAAAACACTGTCACCACCCAATTAAAAAAATATCCTGACCTTTGAATTAACTAATCACCATAATATACTTTACTGACAAAACACTGTCACCACCCAATTAAACATTTATTCAGACCTTTAAATTATGCCAATCAGCATAAAAAACATTACTGACAAAACACTGTCACCATTAGAATAAAAGATTGTCTGGATATTTGTATTGTTCAATCTGTCTGAATCAGAATTCACAGGATTCAAGAATTTACAGAATTTCTAAACTCCGTTGAACCACCAACGCATTTTTACTTTCGGTCTTTCCGTCCCGATAGCAATCGGGATTCGGACTTTCCGGCTAAAAACAACAAACATGACCTATAAAATTTATCTCTACGATACCGACACAGACTGCATAGGCTCCGGCAGTTTATCTTCATCATCCGTTCAAATGCAACTTGAAGCAGCGGATGGTCAGGATGTGGAAGTGCATATCAGTTCGGTAGGCGGCAGCGCATTTGACGCCATAGCCATTTATGACCTTCTTAAAAAATATAGCGGAAATGTAACAACCTATATCGATGCGTTAGCCGCCTCTGCCGCTTCCATCGTAGCTATGGGCGGTAAATCAATAGTAATGAGCAAATATGCTTTGCTCATGATCCACAAGCCGATGGTTGGGTCAGGCGGAAATGCTGATGAGCTTTTAAAAGACGTACAACTTTTAAACATAGTTCAGGCACGCCTGGCCCAGATATATATGGATAAAACCGGGTTGGACGGGGTTACAGTTAATAGTTTAATCAACTCCGTCACCTGGCTATCCGCCGATCAGGCGCTCGATTTGGGCTTTATCGACCTGATTGAAGATTACAACGCCGAAATTTCTAACGCTTCTATTATTAAAAAATATACAAGCACAGCACCCATATTTTATCAGCGGTATATCAATAAAATCTTAACCAAAAACAGCAACATGAACATCGAAAACAAAGAACTTATCGAAAAAACCACGTCGGTTTTGGATAAGATTATGAACTTCTTTAAGAAGGTAGTAAACAAACAAGTCATTACAGACAAAGGCCCATTGCACCACACCGGCGAACTCGGCGAAGGAACGGAAGTTTTCCAGGATGAAGATATGAGCAGCCCGGCTGTAGCCGACACTTATACTACTGCGAACGGCAGCCAATTGGCGGTAAAGGGCGGACAGGTGCAAAAGATTATCGCCCCTGCCCCGGATGAAGACCCGGACACAGATCCCGACAGTAACCAGGCGGATGATGACAGCGCGCCCTACAACAAATTTAAAGGCGCAAAGAAACCAATGAATATCCAAAACAGGTTACAGGAAATCAAAGCAAAACTACATGCCCAAAATACTTTATTAACCGAAGCAAAAGCAGCGTTGGAGGCGGCAAACACCCGCCTCCAAAAAACCCGTGAAGAAGTAAAAAACGAAATCCGCTCAGACTTTACCCCACCAAGCGGCGGATCACAGCGCAGCAATAAAGCAAAAACAGAACCAGCCCCTTTCTTCGCACCAACAACTACACTTGCGCAGAATGCAGTTAGGAAAGCAGTTTCTAAATAGTGGCAGTATCAAGTGGCAGTTGCAGGTATCAAATCCCTACTGCTACCGCTACTGCTACTGCTACTGCTACTGCTACTGCTACTGCTACTCTAAACTGCTACTGTAATTCTAAACTGCTACTGCAACTCTAAACTGCTACTAAACCAATTATACTCAAAAACAATTTTTAAAACATGGCTCAATTCACATTTACAAACAATACCTATGCCGGCGAAGCGCTGGCCGGGTTTATGGCCAGTACGCTGCTGGAAGCGGATTCGGTAAAGCGCGGACTGTTAACAGTTATCAACGATGTTAAAGCACGCAAAATAATACTTGATGTTGACGACAACGTTGTATTACAAGACCCTTCCGGAATATTTAACGATCAGGGCACAACGGCACTACAAAATGAAAGCTACCTTGACCCGGTTGTGTACGAATTTATGAAACAGGAACAATGGGATAAACTCATCCAGTCATGGGAGGCCCAAAGTTTAAAACCCGGCGCATTTTTGGATTACGAAGGTGTCGTTGACCTCTCAGATTTTATGGTACAGCGTTATCTTACTAAAATTCAAATCGCCAATGAGCGTTTGTACTGGCTCGGCAAATCATCCACCAAAGAGGCCACCTTTACCGCTTCGTTCAATGGTTTATTACCAAGCATTGCCGCGGACTCAGGCGTTTTTAAGGTTAATTTAGGTA
>Ga0302185_10000515_pt1 | contig 29760 bp, 23 predicted proteins | sample II_Bog_E1_1_FD_200231 | JGI IMG/M metagenome (GOLD analysis project Ga0302185, IMG submission 200231) | Peat permafrost microbial communities from Stordalen Mire near Abisko, Sweden - II_Bog_E1_2 | ecosystem: Environmental > Terrestrial > Soil > Wetlands > Peat | place: Sweden: Abisko... | reverse complement strand
GCAGAAAGTTCGAAACTTGATTTTAAGAAGTTCACGTCCAAAGCTTATGGCAAGCTGGAGGCGATAGACGGGAAATATATCATGAGCGAGATCAAGCTTATGCCCTGCCTTACTATTTTGAGAGAAGACGATAGAGAAAAAGCGCTACGTATTTTAAATAAGTCAGAAGGGGCTTGCCTTATTTCCAACTCGGTGAAATCGAAGATAATATTCGAGCCTGAAATCAGGGTAGTGTCTTGATCAGTTTATAGGTTTCGTAGAATTGAAAGTGTAATAAATGTATATTACAGCGATTATGCCTATGCCTATAGCCAATGCGATACCAGCTATTGAAAATAATTTTATAAATGGTATGACCGGTGCCATTATTTGCTGAAAGCTGTTGATATTAAGAACAGTGGCTTGGTGTGCTTTCATGATTCCCGCGCCTATTAATGATAGCCAGAACAGCAACAGCCCATATTGACTGATCCAATAACTAAAACTAATCGATTTCTTAATTATACTACTCTTATAGTCTATGTCTAATATATAGCTGAAGCTTCCCAGTAGTATCATTGTATTGATGCCAATAGTAGTGCCCATAGCATGTGCCACAGTGATATGTGTGCCATGTGTGTAACGGTTGATGGCGGGAATAGACATTGCCAGGGCAAGGAGTAGATTCATGAATACCCAAAATTCAGAAGCTATGATGAACCGATAGGTTATCAGATGCCGGTGTTTTTTTCTTTCCTGAAGTTTACTTTTAAATCCTTGTATAATGCGAATAAGAAATATCCATTCGGTCATACTGATCATATATGAAGTACTGCGGATCCAGGAAGCTGCAGGAACGTTATAGATATGATGCCCCCAGTTGAACATGAGGTTCGTGAGCCCAAGCATATAAAATAAAAAGGCCGTCTTGTTATTCGCAATAGTTTCGTCTCCGCTTATCTTCACCATTAAAAAGAGAGAAGTGCCATATATCATTTGATTCCATGCGCCCACCATCGAACCATTTGCTTTCCACTGGACCGTAATCTCCCGGAGGTATGAGTATCTAAACCAGGGGAGTTGCCACAGGTTTTGCTCAATGAATGTGAGCAAGAAAAAGAATATGCCTGTAGACCACATCCAGATATACATTGGTTTTCGTTCTTTGCCCATCACCAAAGAATCACTGAAATAGGAGAACATAGCGATCAGCCAACTAACTAATAACGGGGCACATAATACTGGTGGGAATTCCCAATACTCCCTACCGCCAAATTTTTTAAACGCATAACATAAAAATATTGCTGCAATGGTAGTGAGCCATAAATAAATGAAGATCCGCTCCGTGTAATTGTATCGCTTTTCCTGAGGTAGCAAGGTGTTTTTATAATACACGATACTACCCAAGGCGCCTGTTATGATCCAGAATAACGCAGCCGAAACATGAAATGGCCTTAACTGATAGAATGGAAGAAACTCATTGTATGTTTCGGGATATAGAAAGGCCCATGTAGCAAGTACACCAAACACCAGCGTGGCTAGTAACAGGCACAGCGCGGCGATAATATATAACCTAAGGAAATTCGGCATTTTATTTTTCAATATTGTAATTGCCAGACCATGTAACTTTTTCTTTGTCGACTTTGCTTTTTCCACTCTTATTTATCCAGTACAAAAATGAAATAAGGTTGTTTATTTCAGAATCATTCAAATGAAAATTGGGCATTTTGCCTGTTCCATATTTAATGAATGCGCTAAAATAAATTTCATTTTTATTGGTATCGGCAGTAACATTAGTAAGATCAGGACCCAGATAGCCGCCCAGGCCATATAGCTGGTGACATGCCTGGCAGTTTTTCGACTGCCAGGTTTTCCATCCCGCCAGTGCATGAGGAGGTGGTATACTATCGCTAACAGACCTTTTATCGCAATAGCTATAAACCATACAGGAGTATATGACAAAGGCAATAAATAAGGCTAACCACGACCGGAACATAGCGAATAGTATTTGCTATTTCAAAAGAGCTGTTTTGTAATTTTGTTTATTGGGTCGAAGAGACCCCTCAATTATTTACATAGCATAAATTTTGTTCGGAAAGAATTGTTGTGGCATTGTCAAGTTCTTCTTTCATTGCAGAAATATATTGATCACTTTCCTTTTTAATTGAGGCGACCAGTTTTTTATAATAATCAATCCCATCGAGTAAATTGGTTTTGAAAGTTTGCAGGTATTTTATTTGTTTAGGGTTTAAACTCAGATTGTCTTCAAGTTTATTCTTGTAATAATCGACATACATCTGCAACTCGTTAATAAACATATTGGGGCGATAAACAGCGTTAAGAATATTTAATCGGCCATAAATATGCCCAACCATTTCGGAGAGTGAAAATATGCCGGAAAAATATGCCAGATTAGGCCCTGGACATATTGTTACTGCCGACAAATTGTGTGAGAGTGGCATGCTGTCTTTTACAAGCACGGAGGCACCCAGGCCTTCACAAAGGCAATCTTTTTCTGTTATCTTATTAAATTCTGAATCATAGAGATCAGCCGGAAGGTTTTTTTCCTTGAGTTGTTTTATTTTTAAGTTTTGGTATTCGCGCGATGCAGTACAGATGGCATCGGTAGTAAATTCAGAATCAGAGGAAAGGAATTTTTTGTAACAGGGGCTACCCGGCCTGCCTTTATCAATTCTATATTCGCGCTGCTTTTCGGCCGAGCTCGGTCTGAAATTATTAAAGGGTATGCCTAACGGCGATGCATGACTGAGGAAATAGTCTTCTTGCCGTGCAGATACCAATTGACTAATAGTTTCATCATCTACATTAGTGGCCTCGGGCACTAATAAAAACGGGCTACCCCAGCCAGTGCCATTCAATGCATAATGCTCCAGTAAAAAATCGTTTTCATTGGCAGTGCCAATACCACCTTGAGCTGTTATTTCCATAACAGGAATTGAGGCGAAAGAGAATTTATTCCTTTCCGTGAGCACATTATTGCATATTGTCGATAACTCAAGACAGAGGTCTGTTCTTTTATTTTTGAATTCTTCAAGAATGGGCCCAAGCAACAGGCCTTCTGTAGGAAATGCATGGCCACCGCAGTTCAAACCCGACTCTATCCTGAACTCAGATATCCATAACCCCTTCTTTGCAAATATTTTTCCCTGCACCTGGGCAGATCGGAAATCACTGACCTTCAAGATTATTTTCTTTTTCAATTGGCCATTTGCGTCCGGGAAAAAATCCGGAAATTGCTCAATGTAATTATATAACCTTGGATTGTAACCGGCGGAAAATACTACTGAAGAGCAAAGGTCACTTTGGGCAAAACCACGAAGCGCGGCCAGGGCATCCGAATATTCAACAGGTAATTCATTGCCTTCCGGATCTTTATTGACCCGGTCAATCTTTGCCATGATATTTACATCGATCGATCCGGCTTTGATCCTGTTCCGCAATTGGCCTTGTGCTGATATTTTTTGTTGCTCATCTTTCAACATCAGCATTTCACAATAGGCTTTTTTTAATTGCGACCGTGTGGGGAGTAATTCAAAATATTTTGTAAGGTCATTGCCTGCCTTAAATGGCAAGTTGCGTAAATGGTTCATTTGCCGGTCAATGATCAGGTTTACGAGGTTGAGATATGCCTTGATACGTTTTGCGCGGTGGTCGTGGTCATTTAGGGTAATAGGGGTATAATGTTCGCCGGATTTTAAACAATGATAGGCTCGCATTTTTTCTATCAGGTGATCGTCCATTATAGAAATCACGGACGAGATACCGAAACGGGCTACCTTGACAGGCGTATCTATACTATAGCCCAGACCTAAAACCGGGATATGGAATGTGTGTAATTCTGATTTGCTCATTTTTAAAACTTAAGTTATGCAATATGCATAAGGCAATAATTTACCATAACGAATTTCCGTTAATGCTAAATGGTGCACCATGATCATAATCATAATAATTGATGACACGGGTCATAATGAGAAGTTGTGTATTGCGGCAATTTAATCCGGGATAACTGTGGAATAGAAAGTGAATGTGCCTATTTACAATTTTCTGAACTTAGCCTGGAAGAAACGGAGGTATTTTGGCTCATAAACCATTTCCATGCCTTTTATCCGGTCTCTTTTTTCAAACACCCTTTGTGTTGATTCGGCAATTACGTCCATATGCGCCTGTGTATATACCCTGCGTGGAATCGTGAACCTTACCAATTCGAGTTTAGGGTAATAGTTTTCTCCATTTGCTTTTCGGCCGGCAGATACAATTCCCCGCTCCATAGTCCTGATGCCGGAATCGAGGTAAACTTCTGCTGCCAGCGTTTGTGCCGGGAATGCATCCTGAGGGATATGGGGGAGGAATTTTTTAGCATCCACAAATATTCCATGCCCGCCAATAGGTTTTACAATAGGGATCTCGTATTCAATCATCTTTTCGCCCAGATAAATCACCTGCCCGATCCTTGCTTTGATGTGGTCATCGTTGACACTTTCGCCGATACCAATTGCCATTGCTTCCATATCACGACCCGCCAAGCCACCATAAGTGTGCAGCCCTTCGTATATCACCACCATGTTCCGTGCTTCTTCGAACACATCCCAGTCATTCACTGCCAGAAAGCCGCCAATATTTACTAATGCATCCTTTTTGGCGCTCATGGTTGCACCATCTGTATAAGAACAGATTTCCTTTACAATACTTGCAATAGACTTTTTATCATAGCCTTTTTCCCTTTGCTGGATAAAGTATGCGTTTTCGGCTACACGGGTCATATCATGTATGATGCGTATGCCGTATTTATTTGTGAGTGCACGAACATCTTTCAGATTTTTCATGCTGATGGGCTGGCCACCTGCCATATTAACGCTGGTGGCAATACTCACGTATGGGATTTTTTTAGCGCCGTGTTTCTTTATTAATGCTTCCAGTTTTTCAAGATTGACGTTTCCTTTGAAAGGAAATTCATTTTCAGGATCATGGGCTTCATTAATAATAATATCTTCAAACCTGCCGCCGGCGAGCTCCTGGTGAAGGCGGGTGGTGGTGAAATACATGTTGCCGGGAATTATATCCCCTTTTTTTATCAGGACTTTGGACAGGATATTTTCGGCACCCCGGCCCTGATGTGTAGGGATCATGTGCTTGTAGCCATAAATATCCCTGACTACTTGCTCGAGGTGATAAAAGTTGGCGCTCCCTGCATATGCTTCGTCCCCCAGCATCATACCAGCCCATTGCCTGTCGCTCATAGCGGATGTGCCACTATCGGTCAGCAAGTCAATATACACATCTTCTGATTTTAACAGGAAGGTGTTGTATCCGGCTTGTTGTAAGGCCTTTTTACGTTGTGCTACTGTAGTCATTTTCAGCAGCTCAACCATTTTTATTTTATACGGTTCTGCCCAGCTTCTTTTTATTTGTTGCTTCATAACGTTGATTTTATTTATTGATCTATTGGCTGTAGTTTGGCGGTAAAGTGTCTTAACATAAGTGCTTCTTCAATAATTTTAAGACCGGTTATTTTACTCCGGTTATTGTATACTTCGATAATTACCTCAGATACGTAGTCAATATGGCTTTGCGTATAAACCCGCCTTGGTATTGCCAAACGAACCAGTTCCATTTGTGCCGGGATCAGCTTGTTTTCTTCATCATACTTACCAAACATTAGTGAGCCGATCTCAACTCCGCGAACACCGCCTTCGATATATAATGCGCCGGTTAATGCCTGGCCAGGGTATTGCTCAACCGGTATATGAGACAGAAATTCTTTCGCATCAAGATATACGGCATGACCGCCGGCCGGCTGCATTACGGGTACACCAGCTGCTATCAATTTATTGGTTAAGTATTCAATACTTCTGATGCGATACTGCAGGTAATTTTCATCGAGCACTTCAACGAGCCCTATGGCGATAGCTTCCAGATCTCGGCCAGCAAGGCCTCCATAGGTAGGAAAGCCTTCTGTGATCACCAGCAGGTTCCTGCATTTTAGTGCTAAATCTTTATCGTGCAAGGCGAGGAAACCACCGATATTTGCGAACGCGTCTTTCTTTGCGCTCATAGTGCACCCATCGGCATAAGAGAATATTTCCTGAGCTATTTCTTTTACTGTTTTGTTAGAATAACCGGCCTCCCTGATCTTAATAAAATATGAGTTTTCGGCAAACCTACAGGCATCAATAAACATTGGGATATTGTGGGCGGCGCATACTTCTTTTACTTCTTTTATATTTTGCATACTCACCGGCTGACCACCGCCCGAGTTATTTGTAATTGTAATAATGCACAGTGGAATATTTTCGGACCCCTTTTCAACAATCACCTTTTTTAATGCAGCTACATCCATATTCCCCTTAAACGGGGCAGGCACAGAAGTGAGTTTTCCTTCTTCGCATAAAAGGTCTATTCCTTCTGCCCCGGAGAATTCGATGTTTGCCCTGGTAGTATCGAATAGGGTATTGCTGATAAAATATTTTCCTTTACCGCCCAAAATGCTGAATAATATTTTTTCTGCAGCCCTGCCCTGGTGTGCAGGGATAACGTCCGGCATGCCGGTGATGTCCTGTACTGCATCTTTAAAACGGAAGAAGCTAGGGCTGCCGGCATAGGATTCATCCCCTTTCATGATCCCGGCCCACTGGTTGCTGCTCATAGCGCTGGTCCCGCTATCTGTCAGGAGATCAATGAGTACATCGTCAGAGTTGATAAGAAATGGATTGTAAAAGGCTTCTTTGAGAATTTTTATGCGCTCTTCTTTTGTGTTGAAATTTATCGGCTCGACTGATTTTATTTTAAAAGGCTCTATTATTGTTTTCATAAATTCCTGAATAAGACTGCAAATGTTGTACTATCTATGTATACTAGCTATGATTTAAATCATATTTGCAGACTTTTAAAAAGTGATTCGGGTCATAGTTATTTTGTGCAATTGGAGTGACTTTTGCAGGAGCCTTCTCATAATAGAAATGTAAGATTTACTATAACTGATAAAATAATAATGATCATTTTCAAACAGTTTACTTTCGATTCGGCGCATTATTTGCCATTGGTGCCTGATAGCCATAAATGCAAACAGATGCATGGGCACACTTATAAGCTCACAATTTATGTAGATGGGTCCGTGGACAAGGCGACGGGTTGGGTTGCAGATTTTGCTGATATTAAACGGATAGTAGGTGCTATAGTTGAAATGGTGGATCATAAAATGCTCAACAACGTTGAGGGTCTTGGAAACCCTACATGTGAGCTACTGGCAATATGGTTATGGGACAAGATAAAAATATCACTTCCACTGCTTAAAAAGGTGGAACTATATGAGACCCCAACATCAGGAGTGATTTATGAGGGGCAATAGCTGTATACAATTCAGATGACGATATCTACATGATCTTATAACGTATGCCAACATATACGTTTCTTCCCATTAATGGCCCCCATATCATGGATGCGTCAAAGTCTTTTGCGTAAGGGTTTGCAGCATCTACTATATCATCATGCTGCATAAAGTCGGTAATATTTTCACAACCGATGTATGCATCAAAAACATTGTCGATCACCCTTGTGACCTGCACATTCATTTGAATATAGGAAGGTGAATAGTTAGGGCGCCCCGATGTGATCCCGCCATGATAATGTGTGAGCCCGGGGGTGCGCTGCGTGCCTATCCACTGTATGTTATAATCAAATTTCCATTTGCGCCAGGCAGTGTAATTCACATCAAGAAAGGCACGGCTTGCCGGGACCAATGCTTTTTCTTCAAGCACACCCTCATAGGTCTCCATTACTTTATTATAACGGTAAGCAACGCGGATGTCGAGGTTGTGTATGAGCTCATAGTCGAACTGTGCCGAACAGCTATTTACAAACGATCTTCCGGACAGGTTGTAAAATATCACAAAACCTGGCTGGTCTATGTCGACCACAACCTGGTGTTGAAAAAAAGTATAGTAGTAATCAATGGTCAATGTGGCATCCCGGAGGCCGATCTTAAATTTTTGGGTAAGGGAGCTTCCGCTTGTCCATGCCACTTCAGGTTGCAGGCCATATGCCTTGCCGGTTTGAGGAAACGCAACATCAAACACACGGTTACTCACCATGTAGCCTGCATTTTCTGCTAAAATGTTTGCAGTGCGTTCAGCTCTACCGGTGGATGCCCGAAGGACAGTGTTTTTAAAGGGTGCGTAGCGGATGTGTATCCTGGGCGTTGCAAATGCGCCATAGAGATTATCATAATCTCCACGTAAGCCCGCGATGAGATTGAATTTATCGGAATAACTATAAGCATATTCACAAAAAACGCCGGGTACCTTTTCATTTCTGTGATAATAGATGGATTGAAATTGTTCGTTATCAATGTCCAATATGCTACCGGCGCCCGTTTTAATAATGTGATCGGTGTTATTAATGTAAGTTTGAAAGATCAGGTTTGCGTAGATACTATTTTGCACCCCAATATATTCGCGCGGACCGAAGACGCCATCTTCGTAATGGTTAATATTCGACAGTTGCAGCCCCATACTTGTACCGGGTCTTTGGCTAAATATTTTTGCGATCTTTGCCCAGTCTTCCAGCCTCATAGTGGTATATTGATATCCCCATGGGTTTCCGAGGGTTTGAGCATCTCCAGCTTTATAGTTCCACTCACCACCTGTTCCGTTAGAATAGAGAATTTTCACACCTCCCTGGATCATCCATCCTGTTGGTGCATTGTAGATCCACCTGTTTAATATGTTGAATTGCTTACTTAAAGGCTGGTCTAAAAAATGGTCGAAATTCTGGTCTATTTTCAGCCATTGGGAGTTTGCATAAACCATAAGGTTTGTCGCGAGTCTTTTGTTGAATTTATGCCGGTAAATTGCGTTTACTTCCGTATGCCCTTGTGTACTTTGGTATACATTAAAAAACCAACGTTCACCATCAAACGGCTTTTTTAATTCCACATTGAGTTGCCCTGCAAAACCTTCATAACCGTTTACCACACTGCCCGTTCCTTTACTTAGTTGCATACCTTCTATCCATGCGCCGGGAGTGAAGGTAAGGCCGGTTATTGCACCCAGTCCGCGCAGGTCAGGGATATTTTCCTGGGTTATCAATGTGTATTGCCCCATGAGGCCTAACATTCTTATCTGCTTATAGCCAGTGACAGCATCCGTAAATACAACGTCAATGGAAGGCGTTGTTTCCAGACTTTCGCTGAGGTTGCAGCAAGCTGCTTTTTGTAATTCTTTAGCGCCTATCATGTCTGTTTGAACCGGGTTTAGCATGCTGATCTCTGTGGCCATAGGCTTTTTTCGCACAACAACTTCTTTGAGGTCATGCGGCATGATCAACTGTATGTTGAGATCTGCATTCCCTGGCTCGAGGAATGTGGTATCGGGTAAATACCCAATGTAATAAGTAACTATGGTGTTAATGCTATCAGGAACGATAAGTTGAAATTTACCGTCTTTACCAGTTTGTATACCCATCACGGTGCCGGGGGCTACTATAACTGCTCCTTCAATACTCTCCCGCCTTCCTTTATTATCCCTGGTATATACTGAGCCCCTGACATTTCTTGATTGCTGTGCGAATGTAGTCGCCGCTAAAAAAAGTAAACTTCCTAAGAAAAAAAGTTTATTTCGGGAAGGGGCCATGTTTAGTGCATTTTTGTACCTGATCTGTATTTACAGCATTCCGGCAATTTATTGTAATCGTCATCTGTGGCTTTGAATAACTCTGAATCATGGCCGGCCTTTGCCACACTTTTAAGGATAATATCAATGGACGTTTTATCAGGATTGTACTTCAGGGTGAGGGCATGTGTTTGAACATTCCAATTTGCATATCTTACCCCTTTTACGTAAGCAGCTGTTTCGATACGTTTTTTGCATTGATCGCACACGCCATTTATGGTATAAACCACACTGACCGGGTTGTGCTTAATTGCGAATGTTTTTCCGGAATGGATAATGGAAAGGAACAGTAAGATATAAGAAAATAAGCGTCCCATTTATTCGCATTTAGAACATTTGAAATCGGCTAAAGATGGCGCATTTTTACGTTGGAGACAATGATGGCGGTTATCAAAAAAAATGACTTTAGTCAGCGATCTGATGAATGGGATTATAAATGCACCTTTACCGGCGTCATGTTTTGGGGAATTGGCATCCTGAAGTTTTCCGGCTGATATTTATGGGATGTGTAACTACTTATTAATGTTTGCAAAGCTTCAACATTGAGCAGCGCAATCTTTTTACCTCGTTTTTCAATCAGGCCTTCTTTTTCGAATTCGGTCAGTTGCATGACTATTTGTTGCCGGGTTGTGCCTGCTGTCTTGGCGTAATCTTCTCTTGAGAATGGTACATTCAATTCGTAGTTATTGGTCAGTCCGAAATTCTCAAACATCAGCAGCAGGGTTTCGGCAGTTTTTTCCTGTAGGTTCATCTGAGCTATATTTTTTATCCTATTTTCCAGTTTGCGTAACTCTGCTGAATAATACATCATTAGCTCAATAACAAAGTAGGGATTGGTAAGAAACATCTCATTCAAAGTTTCATTTTTTATGAAGCAGATGAATGAATCGTCCAGTGCTGTTGCGGTAACTGGGTAAAAATCATTGCCATTACTTCTGTGGCCAAGGATGTCTGCATCTATTGCAAAACGAACGATCTGTTCTCTGTCATTCAGCCCTGTGGTATATACTTTTACCTTTCCATTTTGAATAAAGAAAATACCGAAGACCTGAAAACCCTCATTAAAGATATTCTGATCTTTTTTATAAAGCGCTTGCGATTTGAAATAATCGATCTTATGAATCCATTCGTCCGAGCACAACTTTACCAGGCAAGATGTATTTAGGCACTCTATACAATTTATGGCTTTCATGATTATTCAATATACGTCCATTTTGCCGGTATAAAGGAGATCCTATTGTTTGCAAGCCGCGTGAATCTTTATGCCTGGTTTTTTTCTTCTTGTTTTCCCAATGTGCGTATCTTAATGAGTAAAAATACCAGGTATATCAGTGTACCCCAGACTGCGATCAAGATTGAATATGCTATAACTACCAGCCAAACAGGGGAATTAAAACGAGATGCCCATAAAGCTCTGTGAAAAAAGTCATTATCAGCAACGAACTTCACACCCCATGGCTCCGACCTCTCAACGCGCAGATTGCCGTATTGATCATTATCTTCCACCTTCGCGACAAGCATGATATTGCCATGTTCGTCACCAGGCATGCCGATCTTTTTAAATTCGCCTTTTACTTTCCCTAATGAATCTGTGGTGTAGCTTTGATCATCGTTAATAAGAAGGTCGCCACCTAGTCTTTTGATCCCCAACTTTATATCTACACCTTTTACCGGGACCCATTTATTGTCTTTAAATTCAGTGAATGTAGCTGTGACATTTTTGTCGTCAGTGGTATCCACTGTTATTTTTGCTTTTGCTATACTGATGTCTGTATTCGTCTCATCAAATTTTTTGCTTTTATCCGTAACTGCAACAAATGTATGGTTGGGAGACAGGTCCCAGGTTTGCTTTAAAGCAGGCGGAATGTTTGCAGCCGCATTGCCCTTCTCATTGGTAATAACTTTCCCTATAAGGCCTACGCCCTTGCCGGTGCTGTCTTTATTCAGGTACAACTGAATTTCAACTCCTGCGGCTGGCTGGAATTTACCTTCCACTTTCGACTTTGCATTGACCTTCAGATACTGATAATCATTGTTGACGGTGAAATACGACAGTGTAACAATCAACGGGCTCTTTTCCGCATCCTGGCCTTTTACTGATAAACCGGCAACGAGGATTAAAAATACCCAAATGCTTATATTAATGATTTTGCTTTTCATGTTGTTCAATTATAGTTTCCTGAATTGGTATTATTGGGAAAAAACGCGCAAAAAATGTGATTACTAAAAGAGCTCCTGCCAGTGATCCTAAGGCAATGGACCACTCTTCCCAGCTAGGGAAATAGTGTTTATAACTTTCCGGTACATTGTGCATGGGGAGGAATGGCTGCAATAGAGTAGGCGTCACGATCAGGAATCTCTTAAACCATGCTCCCACTACTATCATTATGCCGCAAATAAACATTGGCAACGGCCTGCGGCCTCTTTTGAATAGTAATATGATCATTGGGATGATCATACCCCCGAAAATGGCTGACCAGAAAATAACTGAAAACTGACCGACAAATAAACTATTAAGAAACGCAACTTCCGGTTTTTTCATTTTAAAATATGGTGTGAGGTATTCATTCACATTAAAGTAGAGATATAACATGCCTAACATCACAGTTATTTTACCCATTTTATCAAAGTGGTCATTAGTGATGTAATTTTCCAGCTTGTAATATTTGCGGAAAACATACATGGCAACATTCACAGCACCGGCTCCTGCTAAAAATGCCCCTGCTATAAAATAGGCGCCAAAATTTGTGCTATCCCAACCCGGCCTGTATGTAGTGGCAAATAGCCATGAAGTAACTGTGTGGATACTAAATGCTATCGGCACGATGGCGATACAAAGGATATTTATTGCACGTTTGCTGATGCGAAACTGCAAATGGGTGCCCTTCCAAAAGGATCCGAGAAAACTATATAGTTTGTAGATCCCTTTCTTTTCCTTGCCGGCGAGCAATATTTTCATATCCGGCAAAAGAGGGATATAAAGCAAGAGTATGCTGATGAAAAAGTAAGTGATGATAACCGTAACGTCCCAGATAATGGGTGACTGTAGCCTGCCATATAAAAAGAGATTGTAAAAGCGATCAGGCCTGCCCATGTCTACAATAATAATGAGTGAGGCAAAGGTAATGGCTGAAACTGCGATGATCTCTGCGATCCTTGTCAGTGGTGTGCTCCAATGCACACCAGATAACCTTAAGACAGCTGTGATAAGCGAACCGACGAGGCTTATAGCTACAAAGAAAACGAAGTTGGAAATATAAATACCCCATGATGCATAATCTCGCATGGAGGTGACGATCAACCCATATTTTAATTGGCGGCAGTATGCAAAGAAGCCGACCAAACAGAATACAATAAGAATAGCTACCCACACCATCCCGAGCTTCCCGAATTTTTTTGGGAGAAGGTCGCTCACTACTTGCTCATCTGTTAACGATATTTTTTCCATTTTTAATTTATGTTAGGTTATTAAAATCTATCCCTTGTCAATTTCCATACCTTTCTCAAACGGGAAGTTCCTGGCAACCGGAGGTAAGTAGTAAACGCTGGGTTTAGTGCCGAGGTCATCCATAAGGCGGTAGCCTGCTTTATCTTTTATGAGGTCGCTGAACCGGAATGTTTCGGCACCATTGGTGACGCTATCTTCATTCAGGTCCCCGAAAAAGAAAGTGCCATTCGGACAGGCAGAAACGCAATGTGGCAGTTCGCCTTTCCTGGCCATATCCGGGCAAAAATCACACTTGCCAACCGTGCCCATTTTTTGAGGCATGCTTGTTTCGCAATCATAAGGTTTATGTGCTAATTCCTCTGATACAGTATCTGGTTTCTCCCAGTTGAAAACCCTTATGGAATAAGGGCATGCGGCCATACAAAACCGGCAACCAACACAACGGTCGCTATCAATAAGCACTATGCCGTCTTCTCTCTTAAATGTAGCATCTACCGGGCAAACCTTTACACAGGGTGGTTCATCACAATGCATACAGGTAGTAGGCTGCCAGTATGGGGCGGTGTGTTCACCTTCATCCATGGGGTATACCTTCAACCAGTTCAGGTTTGAATGTATGTGATGCATATGATTGCATGCCGACTGGCATTTGCGCAGATTTTTGCATCTCGAAAGGTCAATGACCATTACAAACTTCTTGCCGGGAATACCTTTCCGCTCTTCACTGTTTGAAATAGTGGGCATATTAGGAACCGGTTTCAGAAATGCTTTATCCACCTCTATCACTTCTCCATCCACCGATAGCAGTTTCACCTTTTCACCGGTTGCTTTTACGTCTTCACTGGCAGCCATTTCAAAGGGGCTTTTCTTTGATGAGCACCCTGCAAGCACAAGCCCCGTAGTTACCAGCCCGGCAAGAAACTCTTTTCGTGAAGTGTTATTTGTATCCATGAGTACTTTTTATGAAATGCGATTGATTATTTATTTTTTCACCCAGTTTTGAAGCTCCTTGTCAGATATCTTCTTCTTGTTTACTGCCAGCAGTGAGGCATCAATTTCCACCAGCTTTCCGTCCCGTGTCAACATTTTGACAGTAGTGACTTTCTTGTTCTTCCAAGGTTTCAAAGCGGCACCGGCCATAGCCGTGAGTGACAGTATTCCCATCCACCCCAGCAATTTTCTACGTGTTATTTTATTCTTTTCTATTGGCATAAAAACCCTGATTTAATCTGTCATTTGTAATAGAGTGTCTTTCCAGAGCACAGATTGATGCACAAGACATTTGAGTAAATAATTCCGGGCTACGACAAATTGCGCAGCCCGGAAAAGCAATCGTTTATTTCTTTAGTGATCTTACGTAGTTTACCACGTCCCAAATGTCATTGGCATCAGACATTTTCTTCTTAAAGCTTGGCATATCATCGCGGCCTTCTGAGATCTTGTAGAAAATAGACCCGTCTGACTGTGACTGAAAAGCTGCTTTAGAAAAATCGCCAGGCTCAGTTTTGAGTTCAGATGCTTTTGTGCCATCGCCCATACCTAATTTGCCATGGCATGACTGGCAATGTTTTGAAAACAATGCTTTACCATTGGTAATTGATGATTCACCTTTTTGAGGATTTGCTTTTGAGACTTCTGTAGCCGGAACATTCCATGGCTTTTTGCCATCAGGCATAAATGCAAAGCACATTATAGATAAACCAACTACTGTGCCCATTAAGATTTTGTTTTTCATTTTTTTGTGTTTTAGATTCCAGGATATTTATTTTAAAAAACTCTGATGTTTTTTTCTCTTTTTAAAGGAACAAATTTCAATAGTTCTAACAATTTGTTAAATGATCACTATCAATTGTTTTTATGATTGTCATCATATTTGTGATTCAAGTGTTAAGGCTTCAATATTGACTTTACTGAAAATGCACAACTTGCTTTTTTTGATTTCATAATTGGGCTTCTTAGTTTTTTTGAATAGCTATTTATAGCGCAAAGGTCTACAGCGCAAAGAGGCTCTTTTATGATGTATGTTATCCCATTTTGTCTCTTTTCGGACATTTTGTGCCGGTAGTTGGGAAATTATCAGTGCAATAAGGATGTTTTGAAGGTTATTAACTTAACCTACCGGCTTATTTTGCTTGATGAAAATAAAAATGCGGTTAATTATTTATACTTTAAGACATTTTTTTATTTTTACGTCTAAACATACATACCCAATACCCTAATGGATAAATATAAACCTGGCCTGCATATACTTTGTACTTTCTCATGTGACAAAGACAAGTTGACCGATGATACTTTTTGCAAGCAAGTGTTTGATCGTATCATCAGCGAATTATCCCTGCAAAAAGTAGGTGAAGTATACCATCCATTTACCCAGGGAGGCTATACAGCAGTGGTGTGCCTTACAGAGTCTCATGCATCCATTCATACATGGCCGGAGTACCAATTGGCAACGTTCGATGTTTTTCTTTCCAATTTTGAAAAAGACAATACCGGGAAAGTCCATGACTTTTTCAATGAAACAGTCAAATCGTTTAGTGCATCTATTATTTCTAAACAGGAAATTTGCAGGTAATGCCGGAGATAAATGACAATAACGCCGCTATCGCATCTCCGGGGATCATTTGCCCGGAATGTAAAACGCCAATCGATAATTACGACCAGCCTCATAGTTGTTATTACGGCTGTCACCAATGTGGTACTTTTTTTGAGTATAAAAATAAAGAAGCGAAAATTCTACGGCTCTTCACAGACGAGAGTCGGTATGAGCCTGCCATACCATTGGGTACAAAGGCATTGATTTATGAGAAGAATTATACGCTTGTAGGCTATACGAGGAAAAAACAGGCTGATGACGATGAGATAATCTGGAACGAATATGCATTTTATTGTACCGGGGAAGACTGGTATGTAATATTTGCTGAGTATAGCGGTCACTGGATGATGGTGTGGCGAGCAGAGAAACAAAACTTTGAAGTGCTGAAATCGGTGACCGGTTTATATCATGCGTATGATGGAAACCTGGCTTTTGATTATTGTTTAGGCTACCGGTGTAACATTACCTATGCTGAAGGCGCATTCGATTGGAATATACTGGATGATGAAGAGCTGGACACTTATGAATATACAGCCCCCCCGCAAATATTGGTAAACGAGATACGCGGTGATAAATCAGACTGGTTCAGGGCACAATATGTTTCTCCGTTGGCAATGAAGGGAATGATGGATGTCTCATTCGATACGTTTCCGTCAAGATCATGGCCCGCGAAATTCAACCCATCGAAATTTTATCCGGCATGGAAACCACTGTTAAGGTTCACTGGGGTGTTGCTGGTATTGTTTGTTGCAATAAATTTTTTCAACTCATTCTTTAAACCTACGAAGCAGGTCTTCTCAAGTATGTTTAATTGCGAGGCCGATACTTCGTCATGGGGAAATTGTAAAGCCATTGTTACGCCTTCATTCCGGGTAGAAGGACCTGCCCCATTGCAGATCAAATTCATATCTGACGTGGTAGATAATAGCTGGATGGAATTGCCCGCAGCACTGATCAATGACAAAGACGGGAAAGTATATGAGGTGATGAAGACCATAGAATATTACCACGGTACTGATGATGGTGAAGCCTGGACCGAAGGAGATCGTGAACAAACAGCTTTGATCTCAGGTGTTCCTTCAGGTAGCTATCACCTGAATATATTCCCAACTACCGAGACAAAACCGACAGTTGGGAATGAGATGTCCTTTAACGTAGCCGTGACAGAGAATACATTTATTGCAAGAAATTTCTGGCTGATGCTTCTTTTGATCATCACTTTCCCGGCCATACAATTTGGACGCAAATATTATTACGAAAACAGTAAGTGGTTTGACAAAGAATACGGTAGCCTTACAAATGAATAGATCATGATCAACCAGTTTAAGAATATAAAGTATTATATCATGTGCCTGATGGTAGCATTTGGTTACTATGGGTGGGCCACGTTTTCCGGTGCCCGGATGCTGGGCGATGATAACGAAAACAAGGATGGTCATACCATTAATTCGGCCGGCTATGGCCATGGCGGGGGCCACGGCTTTTTTTTACACAAATAATCACGACTATTACAATAAATGGAAATTGATAAGACAGTGCCTGTCACCGGCAACAAGAATACTCACAGGCTACCTTTGCTATTGCTGTTGTTATCAGTGTTTGTTATTGCTACCTGCGGCCTTATATACGAACTTATTGCCGGCACACTTGCCAGTTATCTGCTGGGCGATTCTATTACGCAGTTCTCCACGATTATAGGTGCTTACCTGTTCTCAATGGGCATCGGCTCATGGTTGTCAAAATATATAGAAGGCAACTTGCTGAAATGGTTCATTCGTATAGAGATACTTGTAGGTATTGTGGGTGGGTGTAGTGCCCCCGTATTTTTTGCTATATTCGAACATGTTTACTCGTTTCGGGTTATTCTATATGGTTTTGTGGGGGTTACGGGCATCATGGTAGGCCTCGAGATACCATTGCTGATGCGTATTCTCAAAAACAATTTTGCATTTAAGGAGCTGGTCTCAAATATCTTTACATTCGACTATATCGGCGGTTTACTTGCTTCGCTTATTTTTCCACTGGTGCTTGTTCCGTACCTGGGGATGATACGCACCTCGTTACTTTTCGGGTTCCTCAATATTCTTGTTGCATTAGTTTTGCTTTATCATTTTGACGAAACGCGAACTTACAGGCGGCGGTTTAGTGTAGTGATTGCAATGAACATTATTGCTTTTATTACAGCGTTTATTTATTCCCAGGATATCATGTCCTATTCAGAAAGCATGTCATTCCAGGATAAGGTGATCTATAGTAAAAGTACACCCTATCAAAGAATAGTGATCACAAAAAATAACAGGGAACTGCGTTTGTTTTTGAATGGAAACCTTCAGTTCAGCTCGGCCGATGAATACCGTTATCACGAAGCGCTTATTCACCCGGGGATGCAAAATCTGCCCGGTGCAAAAAATGTACTTGTGCTGGGTGGCGGAGACGGGCTGGCGGTCAGAGAGTTGCTTAAATACCCGCAACTGGAATCTATAAAACTTATTGATCTTGACCCTGGTATGACCAGCCTGTTTTGTAAAAATGAAATGCTACTCCAGTTAAATAGCCATTCACTCCTGTCACCCAAAGTAAAGGTGATCAATACAGATGCGTATAACTGGGTGCGTACGGATACAGGGCATTACCAGTTTATAGTTGTTGATTTTCCAGATCCTTCAAATTTTTCTGTTGGCAAATTATACACAAGTTCTTTCTACAGGGAAATTTATCGCCTGCTTGATAGCAATGGTGTTGTAGTCGTCCAGTCAACGTCGCCCTATATTGGCCGTAAATCATTTTGGTGTATTGACCATACCATTGCCTCTGTAGGGTTTTTAACTATTCCTTACCATGCGTATGTGCCATCGTTTGGGGAGTGGGGATATGTAATGGGCACTAAAAATTATTCATGGAGGAATGAGGGCACATTCCCGCCGGGTTTACGATATGTAAATGCCGCGACTGTGAAGAATATGATGTTTTTCCCGCCGGATATGGCCGAGGTAACGACTGATGTGAATAAACTTAACAACCAGGTACTGGTTCATTATTTTGAAAACGATTGGGGGCCATATGCACACTGACGAATTTAATAGCCGGAGATTGTTTATTAAACAACTGCTGACGGGAAGTTCGGTGCTCATGGCTACTGCGTATGCATCATGTAGGCCCGCTAATCAGTTAGAACATATTAAAGGCACGATAGTAGGTGCAAATTCCGCAGCGGGGCACCTGGTGCGTAATGCAGCGGCCTTGCCTAAGCCTTCCCGGAACATAAATGCGGATATCCTGATAGTAGGTGGTGGCATATCAGGGCTTTCGGCTAAAAGATGGCTGAATTTGCATGGGAAAAGTGATGTGATGCTGTTGGAAATGGATAACCATTTCGGAGGGAATTCTTTTTACGGGCGCAATGGTACATCGGCATATCCATGGGGGGCACACTACATACCGGTCCCGGATATGAGGAATACAGAACTAACAGATTTTTTGAAAGGTATAAATGTTATTACCGGGTATGACGATAAAGGAATGCCGGTTTATAATGAGTATTATATGTGCCATGAGCCGGAAGAACGTCTTTTTATCAACGGGCTTTGGCAGGAAGGTATGTTACCGAATGTGAACCTGACTGAGAAAGACAAGACGCAGATGGAAGGCTTTTTTAAATTAGTAGAGGGTTTTAAGAACACCGTGGGCACTGACGGCAAAGATGCTTTTGCGATTCCGCTACGCAATTCTTCTGCTGATGATTGTTTCCGGCAGCTTGATAAAATATCATTTAGCCAGTACCTTCAGCAAGAAGGTTATGACTCAAAATATTTGCTCTGGTATCTGGAATATGGATGCAAAGACGATTATGCCACTAACCTGCAACAAGTGTCTGCATGGGCGGGGATACATTATTTTTCGTCAAGGAAGGGGAAAGGTGCAAATGCAACATCATCTACAGTACTCACGTGGCCACAAGGGAATGGGTTTCTGATGGAGCATCTCCGGTCCCAGGCAGGAGATGCCGGGATGTTTAGCGGGCATTCGGTTTATAAAATGAAGGAATCGGGAAATGGGGTAGAGGTTTTTGTGTATGACATTTCTAAAAAAGAAAGTTACTGCATTACTGCTAATAAAGTAATCGTTGCTACGCCGCAGTTTGTGAATAAGTATTTATTGGCCGATACTGTAGATGCAGGTAAATTGAACGCTTATAAAGACTTTCATTATGCACCATGGGTGATAGCAAATATCACGATAAATAATTTCCCCAGAGAGAGGGGATTACCGCTATGCTGGGATAACGTAATATATGATAAACCCTCTGTAGGCTATGTTAATGCAAATCACCAGGACCTTGGGCCATCCAACAAAAAGGTGATCACATTTTACATGCCTTATGCGCACGAAGAACCTGATGTAGCCAGAGAAAAGCTACGGTCGCAGAGCTATAATGACCTGCTCACACTTATTACGAATGAACTGGAATTTGCCCATCCCGGCATCACAGAAAATATTGAAACTGCAGACATCTGGATCTGGGCGCATGGTATGATATCGCCACGCACAGGGTTTATCTGGGGAGACAGTAAAAAAACTGCGGCAGAACCTGTTAATGATAAAATATTCTTTGCCCACTCTGATCTCAGCGGCATATCTATTTTTGAGGAGGCGTTTTACCAGGGTATTAATGCCGCTAATAAAATTCTGAGCGCATGATAACAAACGCGTCATATAAACAACCATGGATAAAAAATCCGGTATATGATGCTGCATTTATTTTATGCCCTCCTTTCATTGCACTGCTGATCGTGTGGCTTATGCCTGCACGTTTTAAGTATTCTGATGCAATGCCACTGGTGGGGTGGTGTGTACTTATTTTATTCGTTGATGTGGCGCATGTTTACAGTACACTGTATAACACTTATTTCGACAAGGAAAGATTTGGGCGCAGAAAGACATTATTTATAATCACTCCTATAGCTTGCTACCTGGCAGGCACTTTATTGTGTTTCGCAGGATGGTTAATATTTTGGCGGGCACTTGCTTACCTGGCGGTTTTTCATTTTATAAGGCAGCAATATGGCTTTATGCGCCTTTATATGCGAAATGATACGCAGCAGAAATGGCAAGTGTTTGTAGACACGGCAGCAATTTATGCAGCAACCATTTATCCGCTTATATATTGGCATTGTACTCCATCAAGGAATTTCAACTGGTTCATTAATAACGATTTTATCCTTGCAGATGCCAATACCGTAAAAACGGTATCGTTTGTTATTTACGTTATCATACTCGCTGCCTATATTATTAAAGAGGCTGCAATATTCATAGGGGGTAGAAAGCTTAATTTGCCAAAAAACCTGATCATTTCCGGCACATTCATTTCATGGTACTTTGGCATTGTTTATTTCAATGGAGATATGGCATTTACACTTCTAAACACGGTTTCGCATGGTATCCCTTATATGGCTTTGATATGGATAGGATTAAAAAAACAAACAGTTCCCGGCAGTATTCGTAATAAATACAAATGGTCGCCGGCTGCAAAATGGTATGGGCTTGCAATATTTCTTGGGTCACTATTTCTATTTGCGTATATAGAAGAGGGATTCTGGGATGGATTTGTATGGCGCGACCACCCGGGTGTATTTGGGTTTTTCAGTCATTTGCCCCACGTAAATAATGATATATTGCTCGCACTTTTAGTGCCTCTTTTATCATTGCCACAATCTACTCATTACATTCTTGACGGATTTATCTGGAGAAAAAAATACTCCTGAGCAAACCACAAATCCATTTGTTAATTGAGTAGACTTTGTTGTTTAAATGAACTTCACTTTTATTCTGATATTGCAGTTACGCCCTTTATCATCTGTGCAGGATATTTTTACTATCGGAGTTGTAGCACTGAAAAATATTTTCTGGCCGGCATTTGCAGCAGCGAAATACTTATCGTTTATATACCAGTAAACTTTTCGCACATCGTTGCCGGTAGTGCAGGAGAGCTGGAATTTTTGTTCGCCCTTATCCGTTATCAGGTAGGTCATTCCGTTGGTAAGAGAGGTAATCACAGGTGGCTGCCCCTGAAAGGTGCGGGAACAAGCCGGATTATGCGGGGGCATCTTTTGGTAAGATATGTTTGATGCGTCGTAAAAAGATGCAAGCTCCGACGAGATATTGGGTAGAAGTTCTGTTTTGTAACCGTTAGGGGGCAGACAGGAAGTACAATAACAAAATTTACCATCGGCTGATACCCATGCTTCTTTGAGATGATCGCACTTTTCATTGCTGGAGATGCCGGGTAAATAATAGTCCATAACCTGGCTTTGGCAAAAATCGTTGGGTACTTTTCCTGTCTCTGCACACACCAACCTAAAGGAAATATCGGCGGGAGCATCAAGCCATTCATTAGCGGCATTATAATCGATGGCATTAAATAGCTGGAACAGGAGTGGGGTAGCCGTAGCCGCGCCGCTCAGTTCGGACACCCCGGCAGCAGAAAAGTTACCTACCCACACGCCTATGGTATACCGTTTGTTATACCCTATGCTCCACGCGTCTTTCCTGCCATATGATGTGCCGGTTTTCCAGGCTATCCTTGGTATGCCCCGGGCTTCATCAAAAGCATTAGGAAGATCTGGCCGATGCAGTTCGGATAGGATCCTGGTGAGCATATAATTTGCTCCGGGTGATAACATGGTAATCCCTTTTTTTGAATCGTTGACCGCAGGTTTATTTTTAGAAGTTTCGGGCATGACGAATTGTAAAGGATAGTATACCCCATTGTTTGCAAACGCTGAGTATAATGGTGTCAGCTCATCCAGCCGGACACCACAACCACCTAAAATTAAGGACAGCCCCATTTTTTTACGCTTCTGCCAAATAGATATAAAGCCGGCATCTGAGAGCTTGTTAATAAAATTATCTACACCCTCGTTGTCTAATAATTTCACAGCCGGTATGTTTAGTGAATTACTCAGCGCATATTCGGCTGTGACATTACCTCTAAACTGGCGGTCATAATTCTCTGGTGAATATCCTCTTAAACTAATAGGCACATCCGCGATCATGGTTTTAGGTGTTATGAACCCACGGTCGAATGATAGCCCATAGAGGAGAGGCTTCAAAGTACTGCCCGGCGACCGTAGTGCACGCACGCCGTCTACCTGCCCAAAGTTAAACCTGTCGGCAAAATCAGAAGAACCTATGTAAGTAATAACTTCGTGTGTTTTATTGTCAATGATAAGTACAGCAGCATTATTGATATTGTGCAACTTTAGTTGGTTTACATAAGCCGCCACTGTATTCTCAGCCTGCTGTTGTATTTTTTTATCTAGTGTGCTGCGAATTTCGAGGCGGCCGGGGAAACCGCTTTTCATGCGTTGCGAGAACTGGGGCACGCCATTTGGGGCATTATGGCGAAAAGCTGTGAGTGGCTCCTGCAAGGCATCAGAAATAATGCTTTGAGGGAATACATTATTCTGCCGGAACCTGTAAAGCCATTTGTTTCTTTCTTTAATAATAAGCGCGTTGTCCTTACCTATTAGTAATGAATTGGGGCGGTTGGGGATAATGCTAAGTGCGGTGATCTCGGCAAGGGACAGTTGGTCTGGTGTCTTATTGAAGTACAGTAATGACGCTGCCTTTACCCCTTGTATATTAGATCCGTATGGCACGAGGTTTAAGTATAGCTGTAATATTTCGTCCTTACTGTAGTGCACTTCCAGCTGTAATGCACGGAATATTTCTATGCATTTATTAAAGTAAGTGCGTGGCTTGGGGGCGAGCATGCGGGCCACCTGCATAGTGATAGTGGACGCGCCCGACGTACGCTTCAGCCGGAAAATGTTATTGACGAGTGCGCGCCCTATGGCTAAGATATTGATCCCCGGGTGGTAATAAAAATGCCTGTCTTCTTTAAACACTATTGCCTTTTTGAGCTCAGGTGTTATTTCGTCAAGTCTTGTTTTTATCCGCCATTGGGCGTCTTTAGCCATATAGGCATGAAGTACAGTGCCATCACGCGCCTCGATAACAGGTGCAAAAACAAGGTTGGTATTTACAGGGCTTATTTTATCAATGATAAAGAATAGCATTATTGCACTGGCCATACCAATTGCTATTTTTCTTTGCCAAGGTTTTAATTTTTTACCCGTCCTTTCCTTCTTCATTTCTACTTTTCTGAGATCCGCACTACTCCTGCGCCGTTATAAGAGTGATAACTGCCATTATACATAGCATCGGCCTGAACCGGGCCTAGCTGGTATACGCCCGGGGACACTGCCCGCACCATGTAGTAGAACTCTTTATTCCGTTCATCTCCCACGGTTGTAAATAAATTGATCCTGTCATCGCGTATGTCCATGTAATCAGGTGTTGCTTCATTTGTTATCCATTTTATTGCGGGCATTTCAGAAAGCCGGGTATTTTCGATTTCAAAACCCGCTGGTAGCATATCAGTGATTGCAACGTTATTGACAACCTCATTATATTCTGTTTCTATAGAGATGCGCACAATTATAAGGTCATTCTGCCTGAAAGTATTGCCCAACTCATTTCCTTCCCTGTCATAAAACGTGCGGCGGACCCTTAAATGGCTGTCTTCTTCTTTGTAACTGCCATCACTGGTTATGCCATCAATTTCAGCGAAGTAATAATAGCCACCTTTTCCTTTTACTTGCACAGAGAGCACATCATTCGCATACGCCTTCACATCTAATGTAAAAGGTTGGCCGGTACTGCTGCCCACTTTCCTGCCGTTTGCAGTAACTGTAGCCGTAGCAGTTGTTTTATTTGCCATCCTCGCTATTTTACCCAGGGCCAGCATACTGAAAGAATTTTCCTGTGTGCTCAGGTAGCGCTCCTTCTTTATTTGGTCAGAGAGATTGCGGGCCATGATCCCTACTTGTTTGCCATTAGGGTCAATATCCAGCATTACGGTAAGCGCCAGGGCCTGGTCGCGTATATATGAATAGAAGCTGCTATTAAAACAGCTATTGGGCGTTTCGCCGGCGAAAGCAGAAGGCAATACTTCCTTGCTTTGTGAAGGCTGGCCGGCCAATGTATAAGCAGCTGCAAGGAGATATTTGCCGTCAAGTGTCAAAAGCTCCTGGTGGGCTTTATAATAATTCATAGTGGCTTGCTGTGCCTGCCCCGCGAGCGATAGCACATATAACGAGTAAGATACCTCCTCAGGAGCAACATCTTTTTTCTGTATGCCATTGTAAAAGAAAGTAAATACTTCCTTTTTGTAGAGCTTGAATTTCATGTATTGTTCCAACCGGTCCAGCACATTAGGATTTACATCGTAGCCTGCTTTCTTTGCTTCGATCAGGAAGTGGCAGGCGTATATACTGCCCCACCAGCTTTCCTCACCGCCTTCCGGCCAGTAAGAGAGGCCGCCATCATTCTCCTGCATTGATTGCAGTTTAGTTATGGCCTGCTGTACATTATATGATGGCATGTCGCTTTTATCAGTAGTCCCGTTCAGGCTCTTTACTAGATCTGCATAATATAGTTGTGGAAAAGCCGCCGATGTCGTCTGCTCAACACAGCCATAGGGATAGCGCACAAGGTCGTTGATGTTTTTACTAAACTGTATGAGCGGGGACGCGCCGACTATTAATTTTCCTGAAATGGACGAAGGGATGAAGTTATTCTTTATGTCAATATTAGAGGTCGTATTCTCTGCTATGAACCCACTGCTAGTTTGTTTTTGCAGCGATGCGGGGGGGCGTACGCCGATCTCCGTTTCATTTACGAATGTTTCATTGAATGCCTTTACTGTTACAGTTACTCTCCCGGCACCGATTGCTTGCTGTGCTGCAATATTGAAAACAACGCGCTGCTCGCGATTGGCTGGGATCTCAATTGTTTTTTCCTCGTCTCCTTTCATATTCAGCGGGCCGGAGATTTTAACCGAAATGACTGCAGTCGCAGTTTTGGGAGTTGTATTGCTTAACGATACCGGCATTACCACTTCATCTTTTGGGCTCAGGAACCGTGGCAACGCTGTACTGATAATAATAGGGTCCGCAACCTTCATGTGAGCATCAGCACTTCCGAACGCTTTGCCTTTGTATGCAAGTGCCATTACCCTGATATCGCCTGAAAATTGTGGTACGTCTATTTCATACGTCACATTCCCGCCGCCATCAGCCTGCATAATACCGCTCCAGAACGAAACATTTTTTATCCTGTTTACGAACATTGGGTTTACGCGCATGTTCGAATTATCAGCACCATCACCACCTGTACTTGATAGCGACCCTTTTACTTCGGGTAGCAACCAGGGGTATATATCATAGCTGTTAACATCTAGCGCCATTTTCTGGTAAAAGAAATCGTATGGGGATGGCGTTTCGAAATTTTTCACCTGTAATATACCCTCATCTACGGCGGCAATTGTAACAAATGCCCCGGGGGAGGTTTTCATATGGATAGTTTGTTTCGTTTTTGATCTTGATTTTTCCGCTACGGTTAATTTAACCGGTAAGATATTGTTTTTGTTTTCGATCGGGACAGATTTGAAACCATGCGCAACCGTTAGTGGCAGGTCATCTCCGCCCATCGGCCTTATGAGCGTGGCAGTGATATACACATTGGGCAGTAATGCTTCATCGGCATTAAAAGACAATGTTGCAGATTTGTTTTTTGTGTTCAGGTAGTAATATTTTATTACGTGGTCCCGCTCAAGGGTTACAAGCATTCTGCCTTCAAAGGGCGTAGTAAACAAGACGTTTACATTATCACCGATGTTATAAGTTTTCTTATCCGGTTTTATATCCACATTGCCTTCGTTGTTTACTTCGAACGATGAGTATTGGGTATCGTTCCAGCCGTATGCATACAGAGTGCGAGACACATAGTTATTAGATCCGTTTAAAAACACCCTCACTTCATATTCCCCGCTTTCTTGCGGGGTTACATAATAGCTGGTATTGGTGCCGCTCACTTTTATTTTTTGTTGCGTGACCAGTTTTTCTTCACTTTCTGATACATACCTATAACTATTCCCGTTTTTCTGTATCACAGTATGCCAGATCTTCCGTAAGAATACTACCTGTACCTCTGTAGTTTGAGCATTACCATTCTTATCCACTACAACCAGTCCTATCTTCTGTGGTTGGCGTGAGCTAACATAAGAATCGCCATGCCGGATGCCGGCAAATGCCGATTGTGTATACACTGTAAAGTTGGCGTAACGATGCACCGGCCGGCCGGTTTCATCAAACACCGTTGCCATGATATTACCTTTTAACATGCCTACACCTTCAAGGTCTCCCAGTTCAAATGATTCAGTGGCATTCCCTTTATCATCTGTTTTTCCTTCGGTTTGATCAGTGTTAAAATGGAAATCGTTGCTGATGTTGAAGTTGTAATCAGGAAATTTATCCGGGCTAAATGCCTGTTTATCCATGTTTAATTCACATTCGTAATTTCTGCCTGCAGCCGGTGTCCCAAAGAGATTGTCTGCTTGTATGGTTGTATTCACAGTTTCATTATTTCTGTACTCCGTCTTTTCTGTTTTGAGGGTTACTTTCATGCGGTCCGGCACAAAATCTTCCACACTTATTTTATATGAATTGAGCAGCACATCATTGCCGGTATATACGTTAACATCGTAAGTGCCTGTCATTGCAGATACAGGAGGTGTGAAGGAAGCTTCGCATGAACCCTGCTCATTAAGTATTTTTCGCATTGTGGCAAACTCCTTACCGTTTGGCATGGTGAGTCTTATTTTAACGGGCACTTCGCCCGGTGTGTTCCATTGGTCATCCCGTATCACGGTGCTTACGTGTATAGTTTCGCCCGGCCGGTAAAGGTTTCGTTCAGGATATATCATTGCATTTAGGCCGGAGGCATTAATATGCCTTCCCCCAACATCAAAACGGGAAGTGCCGATCTGTGCCTGCTGTAGAAACACAAAGGTGAATTCATCATTCATTTTTGCCGTCACCATACCCACTTTAAATCCGGGCGACTGAGTACTGATATCTTTAAATATTGCGACACCATCAGCATCAGTAATGGCAGTGTATAATTTCTGGTTATTGGTGCTGATAAACGATACCTTCACGCCGGGCAATGCAGTGGCGGAATGAATGGAATTTGCAAACACATACATGTTATCCTTTTCTTCTTTTACAATAAGGCCAATATCAGATATGGAAAGGACCTTTGACTCCTGCACCCAGTTATGCTCTTTTGATTTTACACGTATCACATACACCCCATTATAGTCCTTTATTTTATCCTGAAAATCCAGTTTGAGTATATGTGCTGCGCTCTGGTGTGGTAGCTTGCTTGTTTCGTAATCTTTGTGAAAAATGGTATCCCCCAGGTTTTCTGTGTTATAATATTCATATTCTGTGCTTTCGTTTTCATTTTCATCGTAATTGTAATTCTCTGATTTTTCATTCCGCATGAATTGTTCCAGGTTGTTTTCATATACTTTTATTACGGTCACTTCCACAGCAGGCACATTAATTATATTAAGGGCAAGATTTTTATATCCCGCAGCTGAGAGGTACATGCCTTTTGAGTTAATGAAACTGATAGATGGCCTTAATTTCCCAAAGGTTACCTGCTCTAAATAATCATTTTTCATTTTGCCTCCAAAGGCTCCTTCCAGTGAATTTGATATGGTCAGCTCATATGTTTGTGTAGGTGAAAACTGGTTGCTGGTTATTGTAAATCCTGCATCGTTCATGCTTACTTCAAATGGCACAGCGGGCTCAATGCTTATCTTGCTTTTGAGATCTTTTTCAAGCACCGGTTGCGATGTGCTCACGGTTATGATGCCGTCATTGCCTGTATGTTGTGCTGTTACACTGGTAACAGTCAGGTTAAACCTTGAAGGTATTTGTGTTACAAATGATGTGTCTTTTCCTAAAATATTTTTAGTGCCTATGATCGGTATGCCTTTCGCGAGATCCGTTTTTAATGGGGTTGATTCGTCTTTATCATTTACTGGCATAAACTGCAGCGATAATACTTTGCCATTACCGTTGTTTATGGCGCTGATGCTTATCGGGTTTCCTTCACTACTCAGTTTTAATTTGTTCGCGGCCTCATTCAGGTTGACTTCATAATTAAATTCAATGTCCATTTGCACCATCACGTTGGCTACATTTTTTCCGCGCGTCCACGACACATGAGTTGATGCTACTTTGAGCGGCGCAGTATGAAAATGGATTTCATCAGTGTTGATGCCGTAATGTTTTTTGCTGTGTTTTAATAATACCTTAGTGAGCTTCGCGGTGTATTCTGTTGCAGGGAGAAAGCCCTCTGCAGGCGAGAACGAGAGCTCACTGGCACTATTCCATTTGAACATGCCTTTGATTGCCGGTGTAAACTCTATATACACACTGGTGTCCCATGAGTTGAGCAAACTATCCGGAACAAGGTCTTTGTTGAAAGTGAACGTGAGGTTCTGTTGTTGCTCTATTTCACTTTCAAAATTTTTTGAGATGACGCTGAGATCATTCTTACTGCTGCATGAGCATAAAAAAAAGCACCCTATCAAAACGATGGTGTGCCAGGCGGTAAACTTCATAAGATATAGATATACTATAAATGTAACGAAAATATTAATAATAGAGAATTATTTTATTTAGATGATTGCGTTTGCTTGGGCGAAATCATGGGTGAAATGTAAATACGAAAATAGCGGTTTGGGTATCCGATCATATTGAAAATAATCAAATGAGCTATCGTGGCCTTTTCCCTCCAATGGTTCGTACATACTGCGATATTCATTGCGGCCCAAAACCTATAAAAAGCAGAAGGAGCTATGCGGTTGTAAAGCTCCTTTGTTACCATGTGTTTTATTCTGTGGTCCCACTCGGGCTTGAACCAAGGACCCCCTGATTATGACTGGTTGCTTTCCTTTATATTTCCTGAAATGCAGAAAGGATTTCGAAAAATCGAAATCCTTTTTATTCTGTGGTTCCACTCGGGGTTGAACCAAGGCCCCCCTGATTATGACTGGTTGCTTTCGTTTATATTTTCCTGAAATGCAGAAAGGATTTCGGTTTTTCGAAATCCTTTTTATTCTGTGGTCCCACTCG
>Ga0302185_10000509_pt1 | contig 29877 bp, 35 predicted proteins | sample II_Bog_E1_1_FD_200231 | JGI IMG/M metagenome (GOLD analysis project Ga0302185, IMG submission 200231) | Peat permafrost microbial communities from Stordalen Mire near Abisko, Sweden - II_Bog_E1_2 | ecosystem: Environmental > Terrestrial > Soil > Wetlands > Peat | place: Sweden: Abisko... | reverse complement strand
TTACAACTAAGGGTACTTTTATTTAAATACAATTAATTTGCCATATTCAGGTATTATCACATCCAAATTAATTTACTTATTTGGATAATTCTGAACCAAAATCAATGTCCTTAATCCATCAGTTGCAATAAATTAACAAAGCCAAATAAGATTGCATTCGCTCCAATCATTCAGAATTTATAGTATATCGTCAATAAATCAGCTTCATTCTATCATTTTTCATCACCAAAGTCTACTTTTGACTATGGGAAGCGAGGGTGAAATTCATCTCTATCGAAAAAATAGTAATTAAGATTGGTCACATCAATCTCTTTTCAGAGCGTATTTACATATCTATTCATAGATTTGATGCTCCAATAATTGCCTATGATGTGATTCCTTATTTAAATGAATGGAAACTTCTGGTCGTAGGATACAACAATTTTATCAAGATTTGCAGAGTTGTTTCAGAAAAATACATCATTCTATAGGAATAGCTAGCAATTGAGTCAGAAGGGCCCATTTTAAATTGCCTGTGGAATTAAAAAGGCAATTAGATATATGCAAGCGATGCTATTGGAAGGATGTACGTGTTCAGTCAGATGGGAGAATGGAAAATTAATGTATTTTAGATAGGAAGCATGCCTGTAAGGCTTGCTGTGGGATAAAACAATAAAATATATTCTTCAATAAATAATGAAATTGAATTGATTACTGTTTCTTCCAACGAAAACAAAACTATTCATCAAGAGTCAGTCCTCAAAATTAATAAGTAAATTGTTGAAATCGCAGTCTCAAAGAATCATTGTGGCAAATACAATACTTTGGTAGTTCTGACCAAGAAAAGTTTGTAATTTTATCATTTGGACGGGAAAGAGTGCTTTAAAAATTGTGATTTTAGCCTTAATTCAAATGCAACTTCAGTCAGAATTGGATGGGGACGCAACTACAAATAATTATGTCTTTACCAATGCATTAAAGGGTTGATCTAAACATCAAGCTACTCGCGTAGGCTAGATGGACTTTGGAGTCTTTCCACCAATCAATCAACATGATAATTTGCAATATTATTTTATACACATGCCAATTCTTAAATTGTACTAATTGAAAGTCATGTAATTGATATGTAATAGTCAAAAAAGAAATATAGGGTTCAATATCTCCTTTTTTGCGCCAAACAGAAAGAGGATTATGCCCTGCTGTCTAAAGACATTCTGCTCCTCTATGATAATGATCAAAAATATTTTAGCAAATCCGATTACGTCGACAATTATTTGTTTTATCTTTTCGATGATAAGATATGTTCACTCATACGGCAGAAGAGTATCGTACAGTCAACTCGATTACTCATTGGCTTTGATTTAAACGAGTAGCAAAAGAAATATGGCTATTTTTGCTAAGTCGAGCAAGTATATAGTCTCACCTAGGTCGGTAAAGGAAAACTACCTTCAGAGTTTAAGTTTATTTTTCAGAATCACTAGAAACGCATCGAGAAGATGGATTAATTTTTAGGTCATAAGCTGAGAGATTTGCTGGCTTACCCAGAATCACTTTATAAAAAGCTAGTTTTTAATAAAAGCGATTATTTGTACTTCAAGAAACCAGAGAATCCTTCAGCAACATAATCAAGCCAATCTGACGACAATTCAAACGATTCTAATAGTAGTGATTCGGAGAGTGAATCCGAATCTTCTTCAGAGGAAGACTCAAAAGAGTCAAGTAAGAAACGAAAATAGAAAAAGATAAAAAAAGAGAAGGAAAAGAAGAAGCATGGTAAGAGGGATAAGTCTAAAGAGAAAAAAATTAAAAAGAGCAAGGAGGAGAAGGCAAGTAAAAAAAAGGGCAGTAAGAATAAGCATAGAAGCAGGAGTAAAGATAAATAGCGTCATAAGAAGAGTAAATCTCGTGAGGAAAAAAGAAAAAATAAAGATAAGGACAGGAGAAAATCAAAATCGAGAGACAAAAGCAGGGAGAAAAGAAAAGAAAAAGAAAAAGAGAAAGAGAAAGAAAGGCAGAAAGAAAAAAATAGATAGAGAGAAAAGGAAAGATAGAAGGAAAAGGAGAGATAAAAAGAAAGAGCCAGATAAAAGGAAAAAGCTAGGTAGAAAGACAAAGAAAGGGAAAAGGACAAAGATAAGGAAAGAGAAAAGGCAAAAGAAAAAACTAAGGAAAGAGAAAAAGACAAATAGAGGATCAAATAACCAGAAAAAGCAGTAAAGGAGGAGATATAGATCAAGGAATAAGCATCAAAGAATATTTAGGAGATAGTCAAACCTATTAAAGAAGAAGAACCATCGTTGAAGATTGAAAATTAACACTAGGATAAAATATTGGAACCATAAAAAATAGCAAAAAAAGAGAATTAAGTTGATCAAGTTAAAATATAAGTATAGCAAAAATCTTCGTCTTAAAAGGAAATAAATGCTGCTAACTATGGATAAAAAGACAACGAAAAAATCAAAGCTGAAAAAGAGTAGAACCAAGAATAAAAGAGTAGAGGATAGAGTAAGAGTTAGCATTACAAAGAAAAATAAAGACATAGTAAACACAGCGATAAGTACGAAAGACATGGGGACAAACATAAAAAACCAAAGCACAGAGACCATGAAAGGAGATAGGAAAGAAATGATGACAAATATATAAGAAGAGAAGAAAAAAAAGAAATCCTAACTGAGGAACAAATTTAAAGAAGAAAAGAACAATAAAGAATATCACAAGAAATCTAGCAATCCAAACTCAAGAAGAAAAGAGAAAAAGAAGAGCAACTCAGGCAAAAATAATTGGAATAGGCACTAAAATTAAAAAGATAGGGATAGGCTATTAATGAGCCTCAAACCAGAAAGATTGTCCATAAAAACTAAGATGCTCCTGTTCAATAAAACAATGAGCGCGATATTCCCGACAAAAACGAGCAAATATAACACTCATATTGATTGTACGTATCAATGTCATCAAAGATTTATAACTTAGATTCCCCAGACTGGCAAGCTTATTATTATTTTTAATTAATTAATTTAACCATAAATATTTAATATTAGCAATTCATGGCTGACAAGGACACCAAGAAATAGGGAGTTGAGGATCAGGAAATCAAGAGAACGAGAATCACATTCAGTGGAAATAAGCTCAATGCAGTTCAACAGGTCACTAATCAACTTGTAGGAAACGCTAAGGCCCAAGGTGTCAAGATTTCTGGCCCAGTCAGACTTCCCAACAAACACCTCCGCATCAGCTGCAGAAGGTCCCCCTGTGGTGAGGGTTCAAAGACCTGGGATAATTGGGAGATGAGCATTTACAAACGATATATCGACTTGGAATGCACAGCTGGACAGATGAAGGAAGTCACTTCCATCACCATTCCCAACGGCATTGAAATCAGTGTTGATTTTAGAACTGCAGCTTGATTGTCCATTTGCTGATTCATTATCTTTTTCCTATCATTTTTCTTCTTATTATGAAAACACGTTCGCATAATTCCAGAATATAATATAAATCATGTCGACGAAGAAGGAGATGCTAAAAAAGATGGCCGAAGCAGAGGCTATGGCTAAAGCAAAGCACGAAGCTGCCATTAAAGAGGCCAAATAATATAAGTAAAGAATTAAACCTCTAGTGCATTTTCTCAGGAATAAAAAATTAAGATTCAACCATGCAAATGTGGGAGATGGAGAAAGGGAAATGCGTATCCAGTACTTCCGACTTGATTAGTACTAAAAAATGTTGGAAGACAATCGCACTTAAATTGAAAGTAATGAATAGTTAAGCAAACTTACTAAGCGCCCATCTGATAATTTTATCTACTACAAACGGCCGGATGATATTAAGATCAAATATCCCAAAAAATTGTGGCCTGTCTAACCAGCCAACGTAGATAAAAAATATGCTTCTTTCAGATTCGATACGACTGAGTCTAAAAAGGGCATGACTATCTTTATGGTGTTAGCGGTGTTGATGTTGGTCATGTTTCCGATTTGGCCTTATGAGTTGAAATACGGAATATGGTTAGTAACTCTAATATTCACTCTCATCATCTTTGGTATTATTTTGATTAGATTGGCCGTATTCCTCTTGTGCTCAATTTTCAACTATCATATTTGGATTTTCCCTAATTTATTCTAAACCAATGGATTTTTCGATGGATTCCTTCCTGTCTTGGAAGTGACTAAAGGGGACAAGAGCTGGTTTAATATTTTCATTAGACTGTTTGCTATTAGCAGCTTTATGCTTTTGGCCTTGCATATATACCTTAACCCCACTTTCATTGATGGTAAATCTTTCATTATGTAGAAAATATCGAATTTACCAAAATTACCATTAATGATATGCATGATTGGGGAGTGGGGAAGCTCATCAACAAAGAAAATTTTTCACAGAGGGCCATCACAAATTTAGAAGTTATTTTAAATGAAACAGCCGATGTAGAAATGGAAAACAACAATTAACAGGAGGAAACAAATACATACCAAGCAGATGTGGATTCAAAAGAGACATACGCCGAAGAGTAATAAATTGAAGTATTTGCTCAAGCATAATCTTCGAATGAGGATACTAATGCTGAGAGAAATGAGCATTAATTGTGATTAGTATAACATTGAATATTTAATTTGAATTTAATTATCAATTGCCATTTAATTTAACAGTTTATTTAAAATGCAGGCAAAGACTGACTCCAAGGTCAAATTACCACCGCCCTCTGCTCTACGATAATACGAATCCATGAAAGAAACCACTAAAATTCAAAACAAAACCACCATTAACAAATCCAAGAAAAAAACCATATCCAACAAAAATAAAAATCACTCTGTATCAAAGAGCAAACTATTGACCAAGGCGAACAAAAATAACGAAAACTTTAATTCAGTAAATGTGCATACTCATGAGAACGGGAAAGTTGCCAAAAGTACTCACCTGCAATCTGAAGATTTGAAAAAGGAAGTCAGAAAATAACCAGTGGCGAGGCATAATTCGGGCAAAAAGATGGTAAAAACAAAGTCGATGGTGAGATTGCAGCCAAAAACTGATAGAAACCGTCTAAGCCCCAGTTCTATTTCCACCAAATAGCACAACATCCCTCATGAGGATAAAAATAAAACCAGTCGCAATCCTGTCACTCGAGCTAACAAAGGTAAAAAAAATAACAATTTATCAAAATAATAACCTGTGCGACTCAAAAAAAGTAAAAGCAAGCTAAATGTTTTGATTAAAAAATAGGGAGAATCTGCAGAGAGAGGCAATGTAAATCGTCAGTCCATCAAAACATAGATGAGTTCCAAGATGCACTCTATTACTAAGGATTAAAACAAATGCAAAAGATAATTAGGACCTAAAATTAAAGGTAAGATTAATAAAAAGGAAATTAACAGTGGCAAAAATATTGGCATTAAAGTCTTAAAAAGAGAAAAGAAGTCCAAAATACAATCAGGAATTCAACGATCCATCCTTTATTCCGAGGTGAGCTTTCAGGAATACAATCAAAAGGATCATCCTTATGAATCAGCCATTGTTCATAACGAAAGATATTTTTTACCATATCCCAACCCCAAATCAGTAAAAACAGAAGGCTGTATTATCAACAGTAAGTCTTAGCATCAAATATCAGGTGCGCAAGAATAACATACCAAAGCTGCCATACAAATTCAGAGTTGTTTTCGTGGATACATAACCAGAAAGTACATAAATTAGGCTAAATATATAATTGGTAAGGTCAAGATAATCCAAAGTTGGTGGAGAGGTTGGCTAAAGAAGATGAGTAAGAAGGCTCCTGCCAAGGCTCTATCAATTTAGAACTCTCTTATCACTATAAAGGATTTCAATGAAACTTTCAAGACAGATCGACAAAAATTCTCAGAGTCAAAAGAAAATACGCTTTCCAACAATAAGATTAACATCAAGGAGCTTATTCGAAATATCATGCAAGAGGAGTAAGAGGAGTCTCATTAATTCAAGGAAAAAAATGAATCCCGTGATTTGAATGAAGAAAAAGAGATGTCTTTCTAGAAATCCATCAACAAACAAACTTATATCGAACACAAAATCAAGGATGAAATTAAATCTGAGAAAGTATTTAACTCACCCAAACAGAATAGTCCCTGCCCCATCGTTAAAACACCAACCAGCAGCTCTCTTAACATTAAAGAATTTTTCAACAGCAACTCCAATTAAAAAAATAAAATAAGGGAGCTCATGCATTCTCCCCGCATGACATCTCCTCTTCCTCCTCCTAAAAACACTCCCAGTAACAATCCACCAATCCCATATGCTGCTCACGATCAATAGGTATGTATGTTTAATGAAGTTCCATAAACAATTAGATCATTCTAAACTAAATTTTCATCTATTTAGGAAATCTGCCTGCTGTTAGTAAACTTTTTTAGGGACAGACAAGAGGAAATGAACAATTTTATTTTTACAATTGAAGAGTTGAAATTTTTTCGATCAAAGATTGTCATGAGATATTGGAATACTTACAACCTTAGCGAACAATCTTAGGATTATCTTGATGAAACTCCCAATCCGGATTATTAATATATGGAAAGCTATATGAAACCTTTAATATTTACTCAAAGCCTAAGGGATGACATCTTAGCATTTCCAGAAATTGAAATTGACCTCAATGATAAAAAATTTGCTCTATCATCCAAGATCAGTGGACCAATACATCACTGCTTTCTTGATTTTATCTTCGATGTTATGGAATAAGCCTTTTACTAACCCTTTAAAAGTTGTATCTTGAGCTATGGCTAGGCCTTAAATAAACATGTTTACAAGGATTATCAAAGCATCTTCTAATATATTTTTTCGACAGCTCTAGGGTACATCTTTGACTGGGGATCTGTAATGTGTGGCCTAATGATTGATCTACCTCCTGAGCAATAAAGCATGCGTGAACTTCGAATGAAATAATTTGAAAAGCGTCAATAGCACTGGGACTTAGGATCAAGTAATAAGATGGGGTTAAAGTTGTAAGTGTCATAGAATATCTTTATGGATTTGATAGAATAGTGGTATTTCTAGATATGGGATTCGTAGGAATGATTTTTAACTTAACATATATTATAATTTGATAGTCTTGATTGTTGATGCGTCCATTGACTGACTAAGAGACAAAAGTTCTGTTTACCAAACTCTATGAATACATCGGCGATGCCCTAGAGTATCTCATTCACAATGCACAGTAGAAATCGGTGTTCAGACTCATCAAGGATAGGGTGTTCTACATCAATGCTACAATTGCTAACATGGCTTCAAACGTACCAAGAGAGGAGTTGCTGTCTGCTGGCATGCTCATCGGTAAGTTTACCAAAAGTGGTAAATTCAGACTGAATATCACCTGTTTGGACTACTTAGCCAAGTATTGCAAGCATAAAATTTGGGTGAAGAGTGGAGGAGAAATGCCATATCTCTATGGAAATCACGTGATTAAAGCTCACATTGCAAGAATGACTGAAAACATCCCTCAATATTCACCAGTATGTGTGTTTAATCTCAATGATCTTCCCCTTGGCTTTGGTGTAGCTGCTAGAGGCACTTTGCAAACTAAAGAGCTCTAGCCAACGGCTGTAGTAATTTTTAATCAGGCGGACACCGGAGAGTACCTCAGAACTTAAGATGACTGATAGAAAGATACTTTTCATCTTCTCCATTCTCGATCATCTTATAATAAAACAGTATAATCTGTTCAACATTATCATATGCCATATTGTCCTTTTCCCAATCTATTCCACAAAATAAAGTCCAGAAATAAAAGATATATATTTTATTGATGATTTTGATAGTAATAAATTTAAATTGAAATATCTTCATTCATGAAGGCTCTTCTCATCATTTTCCTTGTGATAGTTTCGCTCAGTGCTAAGACTATTTCTCACCTTGCCACCAGCTATGAAGCTTGTTGCCCAGATACTTTTATAATGGATCCTGCTCAAATGATGTGCGTCTGCCCGCCGGAAAGGTCTTTCCTGACGGCCGACAATAAATGCGTAGCTTGCACCTCTCCGAATTTATGGAACGCAACATTAAAACAATGTTTAACTTGCCCTGCTAATTCTTGGTACGATACTAACTCTCAGAGCTGCCTAAGTTGCCCAACTGGATTTGTGATGAACAACAGTCAATGTATCTGCCCTAGCAGCACTCCTTATCTCGATAGTAGCAACAAATGCGTAGGGTGTCCAGTCTCAAGTTGGTGGGATGGCACTAAAAAAGCATGTAGCTCTTGCCCCAATACTTATATATATGACAGCACAAAGAATGCCTGCGTTTGTCCTCCACAAGCAAGCTACGTAAACTCAAATAACCTTTGCGTTGCTTGCGCAGCCCCTGGCATTTGGGATTCAAATACAAAGCAATGTGGAACATGTCCTGTCGGAAATAAATATGACTTCAATCATAGTCTTTGCATTTGCCCATCAGATCACCCCTATCTTGATGCCAACAATATATGCGTAACTTGCGACCCACCAAATCACTGGAATATCTACAAAAATGTCTGTGAGCCATGCGGCAAATATGAGCATTACGACAATACCACTGGCACTTGTGTTTGTTGTCCTCCAGGCTTTACCTTTAATCAGGCCGCTCTTAAATGCGTTTGTCCTCCAGAAACCCCTTACTTCACTAGTGATAAACAGTGCATCGCATGTGCCTCTCCCTCAGTGTGGAATGTTAAAACTCTTGCATGTGTGTCTTGATTTAGGCAAGGTTATTCTATTCACATAAATACGATTATAATTAAAGAATTAAAATTTGAAAATTCTGTATTGACTGATTAAGTTGATAAATTTTTGTTATATTTAAATGATGTTTTCGCAGTACTATAACATTGAAGTCAATAATAACTGATTAACTTGATTGAACAGCTGAATTAATAATTTTTGAATGTGATATCAATCAAATCAAGTGTTAATATTCAATATTTATTGTTAAAACTAATGATTTTATTTTAACAGTGAGCGGATATGAATCATTCAAAGTCATTATTTGGGTCGCCTCCTTTGCTGTTAGGCAACGAGTTGTTCTACTGTTCTTTTTGAGCTGCCTTGGCTTGCTCTTACAGCTGCCTACGTTCCATATTTCTTCTCTTTAAATCTTAGATCATCCTGAATAGGTTGGAAATTACTTCTTGAGTGAGATGAGGCTGCAGTCTATTCCCTGTCTCTTCATTTCCACCTGAATTTCGTCTAATTTCCTAAACCTTTTTTCCTTAATAAATTTGATTAAAAGATCTCTAATTGTTTTTTAATTGTTTCTAATGATATCCCCGCTATATTCAGGTAATTATGGCACAGGTGGCATTCCATGCCTTTTGAGTAGTTTGCTAAATCTTTCGTGCTGCTTCTTCGCTACTATAGCGTGTATTTCTTTATATCTGAGACTATTGGGGTTTCTGTAGTCTGGAATGCGACGCCCCTCTAACTCCATTTCCTCAGCACCTCCTCCAAAAAATCTAATGATTTCTTCTTTAGAGTATCCTATCCTTAGCATTTTCTCTGATAACTTTATCTTTTCTTTTCGAGGCATATTTATATCGATTCCTTTGAATCTTTCGTAAATTGGAATCTAATTTTGCTTCCGGAAAGGACTCATTCTCGCATCAAAGCTCTAGACTTCACCTTGAGATTTTAAATCGATGGGCTGGTTGAAGGAATAGCTGCCTTTTATTGACGAGTTTTGGAATTTGTTATCCAACTTTTAGGACTCAGTCTCACCATCATTTGATTCTTCATTGGACTAATCCTCATCATCAGAAAATGAACTGGAGGATTCTCCTTATCGGTAAAGATCTAACAGATCTTCATTGGTGAGAGCAACTGCTGTTGTCAATAATTCTGGATCGATCAAATTCATGTCTGCTTCACTGATCATGCTGAATGTATCTTTAATCTTCTTCATATCTCTGATGAGTTGCTCCTTCTCTATTTTTTTGTAAGCATTATAGTAAAGATCCACTGATTTCACTACATCAGGAGCTTGTAGGCTGATGGACAGCTTCTCTGATTCAACAGCTATTACTGAAGGTAAATTAATGTTTTAGACCAGATATTTGGCCAATTTACGGATATTGGTAAATGATTACTTGAGGGAGGGCGAAAGTTATGGATTTGTGATATAAAGTTGAATGGGTTCTATAGTGATAATGTGAATTTACCAAAGTGACAATTCAAATTAGCCCTAATAGGCTCCTCTTCTTGGATTTATAATTATTAATCTTCCAAGTCAATTACTACTTTAGATTAACTTGGTTCTTAAAGTGTGGGCATGTTTATAATATCATTTGGTTTCGGTTAATCTTCAGAAGTGACCAACGCTTGAATGATGTTGAGTTGTTGCTCTGTTTACATTGTAAGAATTTCTATTCATAAATGGAAGGCTTGATGTGCGTGTCTAGGGGCAAACTTTGACTGTTTTTATACGTTAACAGTCTAAATAAACTGCATTTTTAAATGCGTTTGTGACAGACTAAAAATGAATTTGCTAATCAATCCCTGGTTGTAATTTGAATGATTACCAAAGGCATACAATAAGGTATACCAATTAAATAGAATGTTCGGACAATATTAAGAAGGATTTATCTCATGTTAAAATGGTGATATAATTTAATCAATGTGAGCTAATCAATGAACTCAGAACTTGATAGCAATAGAAGATTACATTTAAGCACTGGTATCTAATCAGTACTCATCTCTATATTGATTATACATAGACTTGTTTTGTCTTATATCTCAAGCAATACTAGATTTTCTAAATTAGCACGAGCGATTTATTAAATTTTACCATTCAATAATTTATGCAATAAATAATTTACTGATATTTGAATTAAAATTGTATTCTATCACAATTTAAAACTATTCTCCTTCCTCTTCAACCCCCATCCCTTATTACCCCGAGCACAATATTACTCCACATTATACACAGACTCATGGCTGTTCTCCCCTTTTGGTTGGTGGCCCACAATGAATAAATTCTTATCATCAGCTGCTATGCGTTTGTGACTTGAATGAGGAGCTTTCCTCACGAGAGCTGGAGTATGATTTCCAAAGGTCTTGGTGTTAGTGCTTCCCATTCTGTTATTGGTGGAGGGAGCATTAAAGGTGAGGTTCATCTGCTTTGCCTTCACGCATTACTTCTTACTGTCAATGCATAGCTCCTCTTTTTATAAATATTCCATATCTTTGTTACTTTCCAAAGATAATTTTTATTGATATTTTTTGAGTTGCATTTCAAAGCCGAGGTTTGGGCATACGTTGCTTCTGATTTTACGAACGTACTTGAGAGCATTAATAAACATTGCATCGTATTTTTTCATATAGTAAGCAATCACCAGAGTAGCAGACTAGATAAGGAATTGAATACTCGGGAGATGCCAGCTCCACAATGCACTAGCACTGATCCTCGTTTTAGATCTTCCTAAAAACAGCATTACTTTGATCGATGGTTTGGAAGGACAGTTAAAAGTATGCTTATATGTTTTAACTCTTCAGATCCAGTAGTGGAAATACGATATGAGTTTGTTCTGGTGGAATCTGCAAGTGTTCCAGCCCAGAGGCAGCAGTAATGATAGTCTTGACGTTATGATCTCTCATTAATGCTTCATCAGTGGCCGCATTGAGGTCCCCCAATAGCAGCTCTCCCCTGTTATTCTGTGTATCTGCGGCGATAATGATGTGGTAAGGTTTGTATTCCTCCTGCGTATAATTATTATGCAGCATTAAAATAGTTTATAGAACAGAGATGCCCTTTGAATTAAATGACATATGGTCCAAATATGCAAGTTTTATGTTTTATGTGGATGGCTCTGTCAAATATAATTTATTGGGTTTGTTGGTGTAGTTGTATAATCTTATCTTTGTAGCAATGCAGGGCATGTAGAAAGTCAACGACGATTTTTATATCGATCGTTCCAAGCAATTGGGCAAGGGAAACTACGGAGTCGTCTATAAGGGCTACCACCTCTCTCAAAACAGGATCATTGCTGTCAAGTTTATGGAAAAGAAAATGCTCGACAAAATACCAGAACATTAAAGATAAATCAATGTCATGGCAGAACTCGCCAAAATTAACCACGCCAATATCATGGGCTACTATGGCTATTAGAAGAACGAAATTGGACTCTTCTTTTTTGTCTAGTTTTGCTCAGGAGGATCTCTCAAGCAACTCATTACAAAGAAGATATCTGAGCTTAAGGTCATGACACTCTATAGACAACTTCTCGACGCTATGACTTACATCAACAAACTTAGTAACCCTTTATTCATATAGACAAACTACATCGAGATCTCAAGCCTGACAATTTACTACTCGACTAGAATGAAGAGCTGAAGATTGCTGATTTCGGACTTGCTCGTGATGTGCAGATTCAAATGACCAAAGGCGCTTGTACTCCTTTGTATGCCGCTCCCTAGGTGTTGAAATTAGAGCAATATGACCAGAAATGCGACGTGTGGAGTGCAGGTTTGCTTCTCTACGAGATGTTAGTGGGAAAGGAAATGTTTGCTCACGTAAAAACAAAGGCTCAGCTGCTTCAAGAAATTTAAAAGTTTAACAATCCAAACAAAAGGATTAACTATCCTAAATAACTGCACCCTGCCTGGGAAAAGATAACCCTTTCCATGCTTACTTACGATAAAAATCAGCGCCCAACCTTTGAGAAATTACTAAATGACTTCCAGAAGCAGTCAATATAAATCGAGAAGGACTTAGCTGCCAAATATGGCTATGAGGCCAATGAGCTATAAGACGGATTAAGAATCACTAAAACACTGAGTCCATATCAATCGCGACCAATGACTGGCAAACAGGACATGTCAAAAAAGCTAAAGGAAGAGCGATCTTTCAACAACCTAAACGACTTGAGAAAGTTTCTCACATTTTTCAGAATGAAGAACGACATGAGAACAAAACTCATTCGTGAGTTCACCAACAACGTGTATGGAAGTTTGAAGAATGTTTACAAATACATTCTCATGTTCCTCTCGACAGCCAGTTACATTGCCCATTTAAAAGATAACCTCAAGCACCTTAAGGAAAAGAAGATCAAAACACCTGATGGGGAAATCTCGCAAGCCAACATCGAACCTATTCACGAAAAGGAATTCAATACTCTAGTCGCTGACTACGCCACCAAGCACGAAACTTCTATCAACAAATTTAAACAGGTGTTGGATACCCAAATCATCGCTAAGATATTAGGTAACTATATGACTCGGGAGGAAGAAAAGAAAATCATAGTTGATTGCGACAATTTGCTTAAGCTCATCGAAGAGGCCAAAAACGGCAAGGTCGACTACATGTAGGACTATTATCGCATGTATGTCAAGGTGATGAACAAGCCAGAGGTATTTGTGAAGGAGGGAGAGCTAGATAAATGGAGTGATAACGATGTTAAGACCTACGCCCAAATTCGCATAATTGGTTGTCTGGACTTAGTGATTGTGAGCAGTAACTATCGTAACGACGACTATCTTCGCATGAAGAAGCAAGAGATCTAGAATAAGAGCAAGCTGGATCTGATTGAATTCATCCGACCCTTCAACACTCGCTGATCATATTATCAAAACCCAATATTATTCATCTATTTCACTACTTATGATACGGATTGAATATTACTAACTGAAATCGAAATCTATCGAACTTATTAGATAAGCAAACTAGCTTACACATAAATTGCAATATTATGAAAAGCATACTATTTGAAACAATAAATCTATACCATGATAGGATTAATGCCTTATTTGAACTATTACCTATCAATGAGCTCGTAATGGTTTGTTTATTTGAGAGATGCATCTATAAATTGCAAGCATTAAAATGCCATTCATTTAATTTCTATTTTGGACTTAGTCATTTATATTTCGATAGAAAACATTACAAAGTAGCAATGGACCGAAAGACTAAGATACTTCCAGTACTATCCTGCAGCAAACCCAAAACTACCCTTGCTAAGGACAAACTCAAAATTGAAGAGTTGGTTAGTAATAACTTGAAAAACAGACCCTCTCATAAAGACTATCGGTTTTAGGATGATTTTTCAGCCATAAAAGCAGCCAATTTTATGTCTAGAATAGAGACAATTGATAGTCCAAAAATCGTATTCTCCATCTCAGACCAAATCAAAGAATTAACCAAGGAAAAAATTAATAAGGAAAACACGAGTGAAATGGGTGATCAGCTCAGTCCGATCATTCGAAGAGACGGGGATTTCATTCCATCAAAAATGTCCATGCATCGTCCAAACGAAGATAATAGTAAGAGGACCATTGCGGAGGAGAGATATCAAGCCATGACTCTCGCCAAGTGGATGGACGATAAACTGAAAGGTTTTAGACAGAGAAAGACCATTACCTTCATGGACATCTTATAATACAAACAGACCATTCTCAACTACGCCCTTGGAAAAATAATTGACTCCTTGACTAAAAAGTGTAAGGAAGAAGGGCAAATTTTGTCACTGATATGGAACAACACTTTCACCATGTTTGAAAGTGTCTTCAACATTTTGATGCAAGCCACCAACAACAAGGAAAAAGAGAAATCAAATGAAGCAAAAGAATTGCACTAAATGTTCGAGGTCAATCATCATTTCCTGAAGGAAGAAAATGCAGTTTTCAAGAAGGAAAATTAACAAATCTTTTAAAAAATGAAAGATGTCATCCTGTGGAATAAACGGCTTCGCAGAGAAAGAAAACAGCTTCATACATCAGTTAGAATTTTATAATATCGCAACTCTACTTATAGTCAAGCATTGTAGCAGACTATAGATATGCTCTTGCAATCAACCCCTGAACCTGCCATGATCCAAACAGCTAAAAAGATAATTTTAAAGTTAAACAGGTAAAAAAATAAAAAGAAACATTTCTTCAAACAATAGATCGATAGTGAGATCAACGATACAGCTAAGGACATTGTTTATAATTGGCTGAAGAAAAACAGTTATACCAATTAAGAAAAATGTGATTTTTTACATTAAAATATCAACAAGGAGGACAAGTTCATCTTATCTGAGATCGACGACATCAACGAGATGAACAAAGTCAATATCTATGATTACTTTAAACTGTTTGATGTTGCAGTTCAGGCTACAGTCAACATCAACAGCACATTTGCTCAGTGCGATCATAAGGTTTACCAGAATGCAGAAGTCATGACCAAGAATACTTCAACCCAAGAGTAGGCATGTCAAACCATGAACTCACGAAGAAACTCTAATGTGAGCGTTGAAATTATACCTGACAAGAATAGCAAGAAGTAGGAAGAGATAATTAAGCAGTAAAATGGAAACAAACAAGTATTCAAGGAAAAAGGGAAAAACCTGAATAAAAAAATAAAGGAGCAGTCAGTAGTCAAAAGCCATAAGCTAAGCTAATCCCAGAACAACAAACTTACAGCAAAAAGGGGTTATGAATGGGAAAGAGAGAGATATGACAAAAATGATATGAAACGAGCATCGGCAATGACGAATCCCATTGACAGGAACAAGTTTCTGTAGAAATCTACTGATAGTGTAAGAGAATAGATTCAATAAATCACCAGGTATGAAGATAACTAAATCTTAATGATCGAAGAGGAAAACGAAGTCGGATAGTCTTAGAAGGGAGATAATACATCCATATCAGATTTGCTTTTGGAGGAGTTGAGAACAACCAAAGGGCAACTGACCACTAAAAATTTTATTTCCCACAATTCTAACTATAGAAATGATGCGAATGAAGCTTCTCTTTAAGAATACAGCGAAATAAATAACTCCAATTCAACCAAAATGATACCCACAAATCACCCAATTCTACGCAGAGCCAAGCATAGAAAAAGTTTAGCTTACATTCCTAACGAAACTTTTTCGAAACCAGTGACTCATCTAAAACATAAAAAATTTAGTGAAGCCTATCGCGACTAAAAGCAGGTGATGGATAACAATAAGTAAGAGTTTTTCTACCAAATTATTCGAAGAAGATCATTTTTTTCAAAAAGAAAAGTGGAGTTTGCGAATTCCAAAGATGCGGAGGATAATACTCAGAGAGCGAGATAGTATATGAGAGGTGGTAAGAATCTCAAAAATTATAAGAAGCACTATGAAGAGGCATCAAATGTGGTTTATCATGTCGATAAATTAACAAAGAAAGTGTCGGCTCCAACAAACATCGCCAAAACAAAAACACTCACAAATGCAAAAGGCATTTTTTTAGCCATTATAGCATCCATGGAACAAATTGCAAGAATCCCTCCCAAAAATAAGGCTTTTGTCAATAATAATCTTATAACTCTAACAAAGTACATATCCAGTCTCATCTTGGACTATCTAAAACAGTTTAAGAAAGAAAAATAGGACTTAATTATTGAGTGTGAAAAGGCACTCTACCCCTTAAATATATTGCTTATGGAAAGAATGACTTTCAAATATGGGTTGAAGGATATTGCAGAGAAGAAAATAAAAAATTTCATTGAAAAGATTCTTACTTTTGCCACCATTTCAGAAAAAATAGGACTTTACTCGCTGCTTCTAGGGCTTGAGGATGATGAAGTAGGATCTGATGAACTCTTAGTCTATATCAAATGCTTGGTATACTTTGATTGCAAAAAAGCGGTGAGGGACTCAATTGATAGCACAATTGTTTAGATTTAAGTCGTCCGCTAAAATCTCAAGAAAATTCTCTAATATTTCTTTGATCGTGAGTATGTAAACCTACTGGAGCTTAAACTCTAAATATATTTCCAACAAAATGCTCCCTTCATCACAATTGAAGGCATCTCCATCCTGATAATTCGTGAGTTGCTCAAGCGTAAAAAAGATTTAAAGCAAAAATATTTAAAAATTCACCAAATGTGCGCTTTTGGAGACAATTTCTTTACTAACACATACAAAATGCTGAAGATTGTTAACAACATTCGCCCTTTAGCTTTGAAGAGCATCAATATTGATGAAAAATTAGACTCCAAAAGAGAGAAGGAAAATATTGATATTTTAAAAAGCTTGCACGGTCGAATCCATAAAAGAGTGGTTAAAAATTAGCGCAAAATATTGAATATGGATTTCGATATCATTAAAATAGCAGAAATTATTAAATAATTACTTAAAAGGTCAGACATCATTGACGAGTAGTATGGCAAATCAATCACCGCTGAAAGATTCATTACTGCAGCCATAATCTGCAACATTCCCAACACTCAATAGCTAGATCTCATCTTTGCTTTCTTAAAGAAATACTTTGAGGAGATAAAATAGAAAAATCCCTATTACAACAGCATAGATTGTGAAGATTATAAATCAATTGATAAGTTAAGTAAAGTTTGGGGCAAGGCAATATTCGACAGGAGTGACGATCCAATCAGCAACCTATGGTCATTCACCAAGATGTTTTCAGACAAAATTTAGGAGGAAGTAAACTCAGTGATGGGAAAAGTTGGATCATTAGGTCTGATTCTGGAAACAACCATCTTTAACATGAGCACTTGATATATTTTCCTTAATTTAAAATCATCTTAACTTCATCTTCACATCAATAAATGATGTAAGCTTCAGGATGGAATAATTTATTTTAATAGAATTGGCCCAAGTAAGTTTGTATAGATTGGATTTGAATTTTTTTGAGTTATATTTTGATAAGTTACACACTTATGAAGTAGAAAAAGAGCACTACCACCAAACTCACTCCTAGTGAATTGGTCAAAAAACAGCTCACGGGCAACGGATTCTTCGATGAGGCCTATCAAAAACCCAGAATCGTTGAGTTCTTAAACCTGGCGGACTACTCCATCAATACCGAATCTTATGTCGATATTGACGAGCCTCTTTTCTAAGCAATTCCTCCAGTGATCAGCTTCACTGACTACGAACCACTTCAAATCAAATAAAAGGTAATAATAAGCTTATTAAGGTGTTCAAACTCAGAAATAAAGATCGATTTTCAAGAAGAATCAAGATCATTCAACCCGATTCAAAGTTGTTTCAAATTCTGCTGCCAAATGACAACAAAAATGCCAAAATTGAGACTGGGACCAAAGTTGCAGCGGGAATGGAAACTAAATTTATCGTTAGATTTTCTCCCTAAGCTAAGATAGACTACAAATATGAGCTGATTGTTGTGACAGAAAGATAAAAATTCATAGTGCCTATTATGGCAATTGGAAAAAGAGCAATGATTGACTTTCCAGACATCCTTGACTTTGGCCCATGCCCAGTCAAATTTAACACTGAAAAACCAGTGATTATCAGAAATCTAGGATAGAAGACCACGAAATGGAATTTAGAACTGCCTCAGGGATTTTCATCAAACTATAAAGAAGGAGTACTATAGGCTGGGAAGAACCAACAAATTTTAATTAAGTTTTACCCAGTCGAAGCTAAAATGTACAGATCCATGGCCAAATTATAATACGACAAGCTTTTAGCCTACGCAGAATTGATAGGACAGGGGCAGCTTTCCAATGTCTATTTAAGCAAAAGTGTTATTTCCATGGAGGAGAGTTATATCGGGTTGCAATCACAGCAAACTCTTCATATTGTCAATAAATCCAACGTGAAAGTAAGCTTCTAATGGAGGGCCTTTGCCTCTTAAAAAGATGAGAAACCTAAAAAATAACTAATTTGTCAACAACTTGCTGAATAAGAAGCTGAGCAACTCATGCTCTTAAGATAATTGTTCAACAGCAGTGAAAAGAATTTGGTTTAAGAAAATTAACTGAATGATTCATCATCATAGGAGGAAACTGATCCTCGAGAACTAGGGTAGCGCAAGAAAAAGCGAGCAGAACTGGCTCTAGCGCGCAAATACAAAACCATTCGCAAAGCTATTGAAGATGACCTCTTTCTTTTCCAAGACAACATTTTCAAAATATAGCCGTTGGTAGGAGAGATTTGGCCGAACAGCTAAATTACTATCACTGTGACCTTCATGCCCACACAAGCCAATACTTATGATTGTATTTCTTACTGCAATATTTCCTGCGCAGAGGAAAGATTACCCCTGAAACTGAAAGGAGAGGGTCTTGGCCCGAAAGCATACCTAACTCAGCAATAGATAAACTTTGGAGATATTTTTGTGAATCAACCAATAAAGCAGCCTATTCAAATATAAAATAGAGGATAAATTAAGTGTCATTTTACTTTATAAAAACCAGAGAGAGCCTTCGCCAAGATGTTTGAGTTCTCTGTCGAGGAAAAGACCTTATAGGTTGGAGAAAGTTGTTCTTTTGAAATAAAGTTTAAAAGTTCAATTCCAGGATAGTTTAAATAAAAGTTCAGATGGCATTTGCAGGGCTCACAGAGAAATTTATAAATGACTTTCCTAGGCCATGTAATTGCTCCTACCTTCTAGTTTGTAGACCCAAGCGATACTTTAAAGTCAAAACCTGAGATTAACTTTGGAAAAGTCAGCTATGATTTTTAATATAAGGAAGGGATTATATTGAAGAATACTTCTTCAGTAGAGTTCGCATACAATTTGAAAATACTTAGCGAAAATAAACTACTCCAGAATGAGTTTAAGATTACTCCGCAAAGCGGAATTATCCCTGAAAAATCAGAAAAACTGATTTAAATTGAATTTACTCCCAAGTCAATCAAAAAGTATGAGACTGTGATGACTATCGATATTGAGGGAGTGGGAAATGATATGCTTTCAGTGCCAATCAAAGCAGACTGTCAAGTTCCTCATGTTGACATTAGTCCTGCTTAAAAAGTTGAGTTTGCGGAGGCCTGTTTAAATTATCCTTAAACTAGAACTATTCTTCTTAAAAATCACTCTGATATAAAAGCAAAATTTGCAATAGTTCCTCAATCTGAAGAGAGCAAAGTGTTGGCAAAATATACAGTTTCTCCATAAGTCGGCGTTATTGATGAAAGATAATCCAAATAGCTTGAAATCACTCTGATTACGTGCAAACTTGGAGAAATTACACTACCGCTCAACATAAACATTATTGGCACCAACAATAACCAACCCAATCTCCTGAACATCTGTGCCAATTCTGATGGACCTAAAGTAGTGGTTACTCCTGAAGAGTTAGATTTCGGACAGGTGTAGGTTTTAAAGGACTATTTTCTAAAAGTTAGTATTGTCAATAATTCTAAAATTAAAGCATAGTTTCATGCATTTACCAGGCAAAAAGTATCTATCTTCAAGCCAAAAGTAAAACACGCTTTTCTTGAACCTGGAGAAAAGCTGTAATTTGACGTCGTCTGCAATGCTGATGATGCGAGTAAATTTAACGACATTCTACACTTTGTAGTAAAAGATGGTAAGGATAAAGACGTGACTTTGAAAGCCAAAGGTGTCGGTTCCACCATTTATTGCGACTAAAACCTAGAGACATTAAATTTTGGAACAATTTATACTTTCAAGACAGCAGTCAAATAAATCTTCATTCAAAATAGGGGTCGGAAGAGTCAAAAGTTAACATGGCAGCGCAAAAAAGCTGTGGCTTAAAAAAAGAAAAAAGAGGAAGAAAAAACAGAAGAGGAAGTGGTCTTTACAATTGATCCATAAACTGAGACAATTCCTCCTAAATACGGACGATATTTCCGTTTTGTGGCCATGAGCCAAAAGAAAGGTAAAATAGTCGAGCAATTCCTACTAATGTCGCAAGTGGGAAGTGAACGCAAGGCTACGCAATTGTACTCTATGAACATAGAAGGTGATTTCACTCAACCAAATATAATATACAGTGAGAAAAAGCTGTATTTCAAATATTTTTGGTAAAGAAACGTGCCCATAATTCCTCTTTAAAAATAACTTGCACTCACCAGCGGGTCCAGTCTGCCTCTTAACTTTTCTCTAAAGCTTGCTCCTCCCTTTTCTGTGAGTGAATAAGCTCATGCTCTCGAGCCCAATGCAACTTCAAAAGTATTGATATCATTTGATCCTAATTTTAAAATAGATAAAACATCAGGCATCGTTAACGGTAAGATAAATGTAATATACGCGGATCATCCTTACAGAGAAAGTATTGAATTAATTGGAGAAGTCTGCTTTCCCAATCTTAAAATGGAAGCATCCATCATTAACTTTGGAGCCATTCTCAATGACACCACTAAAAAGATCTCAATGCTGATGAAGAACATTTCCTTAATGCCTGTGACTTACGAGTGGGCTTTTCTGGAAGAAGAGATTGTGGGAGAAGAGGAAAAAATGAACATTTCCAGCAATTCTATGTTCCCAGGCTCAGTTCCTATCAACGAAGTCTTCGATATCCTACCTCTTTCTGGAGTGCTGGATCCCGAACAAGTTGAAGAAGTTTAGTTCATTTATAATGCTCAAGGGGGCATTCTCTATCGCGCCACTGCTATTTGCCATGTCTAAGGCGGGCCTAATTACGAAGTTAAACTCGAGGGCGATTCCTCCTTAATATCTGGCAAAATCAGCGACAAGGAGCTTGATTTCGGAGATTTGCGTTTCTGTGAGTGGAGCAGCAAGGACATTTACATATAGAACACTGGAAAAGTTACATTTTAGTTCAAGGTTGAAACTGATAAAGTGAAACGCAATGCTTTCTTGGAGGTCATTCCTCAGCAAGGCAAAATTTCAGGAGGACAGAAACAAAAGATTACCATTAAGCTTTGCCCGACTATGCCTGAAACATTCGAGGAGTTGTTTGACATTCAAATGGGGTACTACGATCCTGAAACTATACGAGTGAGGGGGAAGGGGGTTTATCCTTAACTTTTATGTCAATTTCCTCGCCTTTAGAATATCTAATTCGATTCAAAACTGCAATAATAAGTTGATAAGTACACTCGCGAGTATGATTCTCATGTTCGTAAGCAAGGAAAAGACAAAACTAAGAAAAAGGAAAAATAAATGAAAACCGTCGAGCAGTTCAAACAAGACGTCGAAAAATAAATGGACCGTAAATTCTATTGCAACTTAATATAAAATGAAATTACCCACTATGTGAAGCCTTAAAAAATGAACCCCAATAATATTGAAACCAAATTGTTCGAAAACGTTTATCTCACTTCATGGATTTGCGATTTCGGAAATGTCATTGTTGGAAGCACACAGAAAAAGGTTTTAAAATACAAAAATGTGGGAGAGTTTCAAATTGAAATGGCCTTTGACATCAGACAACTTAAAAATTCTGATTTTAAGATCACTCCTGATAAAGTGAAGCTACTACCTGGAGAGGAAACGAGTGTAACCGTTACTCTTGCCACCAAGAAAAATACCCCATGCAAAAGGATTAAGAATTCAATTGTGCTGGAAGTTAAAAACGGAGCCAAGTACAAATTGGAAATTTTGAGTAATTTGACTGTTCCTGAAATCATTATTGATGGAAATCCAGAAGCAGTGGTTGACTTCCAAAAAGTGTTGTGCGGACAGAGGAAGACCATAACTTTGAGACTACTGAACGAGAAGGAGGTCAACTGCGACTGGGCACTCAGTTTGAGAGACCCTGTTGCCAAAAACTAAAAGGATACAGAATCGATTAAATTTGAGTTGAAGCCTGCATCGGGAAGAATTCTCCCTGGTAGTTTCCAAATCGTCAAGGTTTTGTTCACACCATCTCAGGAGAAAGATTATGCCATGAAATTTCCAATTAAGATTCAATAAAATCCAAAAGTGATTAATCTCGAGCTCAAGGGAAGTGGAGCAGCCATCAATCTTGAAATATTGCCTGCCAAAATTAAATTAGGTCCAGTCTTACCTTATAATAACAAATCCTTTGCTGCATTGGAAATTACCAATTTTTCGAAATATGCCACTGAAATTGTCAGTTTAGACTTTGATAAGCATTTTAAAGAAGAAATTTAACTGTTGACAGCTTACGAAGAAATATACAATGGTGAGAATAAAGAAGGTGATAGAGTAGTGTTCCTCCCTCTCAGAGAAACTGGAGCAAAGATATGGCCATAAGTTTTACAAGAGGTAAAAAAGGATACAAAAGTGAAGCAGTTAAGGAAAACTTTGGAAACAGCGGGAACTGAGGAGCAAAAGGCAGCAATTTAACAATAAATTGAAAAGCTTCTTGAAGTTCCAGAAGTTGTGGAATACCCTAAAAAGATCGACCCTGAAAACATTCTTCATTTGGTTATTTTTGGCCCACCGAAGTCAGGAAAAACTCATATCGCTCAACAGATCAGCAAATCGCAAAAAAGAGCTTTAATCAAGTTTGATGAACTTATAGGATGGGTATTATCAACAAATTCTGAAACAGCAGATAAAATAAAATCATTTTTAACTGACCGTCGTAAATAGTTTGAACAAGCAACTGGAGAAAGAGAAAAAGCTTTCAAAAAGGCAGGCAAAAAGGCAAAGTAATTGGAAGAAAAAATTGGACCATCAAATGAACCTTACTATTAGCATTTGCCTGAAGAGATTTGGCTAGAAGCTATCAAGCAAAGAGTAAAACACCCTGAGTGCAATGCGGGATGTGTATTCGATAATTTACTTTCTAAGCACGTGATTAGTTAAACCATAGCTGTTTCACTTATAATGAAGGCTCTAGGAACATAAGCGGTTAGCTTGATCGATCTTAATGAACTTCTTAAAGTGGAAAAGACAGAAGAGAAGGAAAAGGAGCGCAAAAATACAGAAAGAGGCGAGGAAAGCATGGCTAGAATAAGTGAAAAGACTACAATTAAAAAATTGTCAGATCAGGATGAGGAAGAAGATCTCATCTTTCAAATCGCAGAGATTGACGAAGTGGACAAAAAAAAATATTAAGACAAGAGGATCAACATCACCAAATTAATGCGAAACTAGCTTGAAGTCATTCCCACTCCCCAAGTATTCAGAGATCCCATTTTCTTTGAGATTAACAAAGATGAAGTTAAACAAGAGTATAAGAGTCATGTCACCACCCACTTAGGAAATAGGGACATTATACCATTTCCCATTGTCAACTCAAATATTCAGCAGAATAAACAAATTAAATAATTAGTTCCGATTCCTTTTTACAGAGATCCCATGAAAGAGCCCTTGCCTTAACCCACCTATGAGGAAGCAATCAGTAAACCAATCAGTAAGCCTTTTGAGTCGAAACTAATAAAATAGTTTGAGGTATACACACCAAAAGAGAACAAGTATCAGCCCGCTAAAAAGCCATAAAGAAAAGAAGAAAAGAAGAAAGGAACGATGGGTTCAACTCTTAGAAAGGATAAAACAAAGGTTGAATAGCCTGAAGTTGTTCTTCCGCCTGAAGATGTGAATATTAGCGAGCTGACCAAAGATGATAGCAGATGGATAATTCCTGCTGAGACAACACTTAAACTTTATGTAAAATTTTTCAGCAAGACTTCTGGTTCTTTCGAAAGCAACTTGACCTTTGAAAATAGTTTCAATCTCAAAAAAGTTGTGGTACCAGTCTTTGGAAAAACTGATTTTCCTTCCATCTCAAGCCTACCTAAAAATATCTTTAACAATGTGAAGCGCACAAGACCAGCTACAGTTCCAGATTGCTATCTCTCCAAATCGTTTGTATTAAGCTAAAATATTTTCGATTTTGGGCCTTTACTAATTGGAAAAAACGCAGAGAAGAAAAATTAAAAAGAAATCATGACGACAAATTCAGCCATTTTCAAACTTCACAACAATAGCAACTATCCCACTGAACTATAATTTGCTTTTCTCAGTAGCATTATCGATAACGATCCTGCTTTCAAGAAAAATATTTTCACCTGTTCTGCAGATAGAATGGTCATTGAAAGCACTGAAGCAGTCAAAGAGATAAGAGTATGGGCTATTCCTGATGAAGCTAGATAGTTTAAGGACGAGCTAATAGTGATGATTAAAAATAATCCTGTGCCACTAATAATTCCCATGAAATGTCAAGGCTCCAAGCCTTCAATTGAAATAATGGAAGGTTCTCCCCTCAAATTTACTCGTATATTACTGAATCAAACCATAAAACGCGAGCTAAAGATTCGTAATACAAGTGCCTTACCTGTAGATTTTCGGCTGTAAGGCTGTGAAAAGCTTCCAGCAGAGTTTTCTGTGAACATAAAGCAAGGAAGACTAAAGCCTAATGAAAACATTACCATCGAAGTGACATTTAAAGCAATCAAGCAACAAAAATTCAATTAAATACTTAAACTTGTAGCGGAGGATGTGGAAGGACTTAAAAAGATTAGTGAGCCTAAGGATATTCCTATAGAAGCTTAAGCCTTTGAGATCAGTGTGGCTCTGAAATTTCCTAATGATAACACTGAAAATTTATTGAATTTCTAAGCCGTACGAGTGGGTGATTTTGTAGACCGTAACTTTACAGTAAAAAATATTGGTCTCTACAATGTAAAGTTATCCTTCGTGATGAAAAAGAAGCTATATAAGGATTCATTCAAAATAGAACCATCCCAGTTATAACTGTAGCCCAACAGTACGAAAGAAATATTAGTCCGGTTTAGTTCTTTGAAGGAGGTAAAACTAAAAACTAATAACAATACTACTGATATCAACATGGAGGTACTGGAGGGCAAAACTGGATAAATTACAAAGATGATACCCATTAATGTTGCTGTGAACTCTGTTTTTAGCAATTACTCTGTGACCCCACTCAAGAATATGAACTTTGGGCCAGTTCAGTTTAATTAAACCAAAGTGAGAACATTTTAAATTAAGAATGAGGGCCTTTTTGAGTTCAACTACTGCCTGTTTGATTTTAATAATGAAGACTTTAGAAAAGAGTTGCTTGTAAACGTGGATAAGGAAAGACAGACAAAATTAGAAGCAGCTAACAACATCGCTTCGCCAGCGGCAGTCGATCCAAAAAAACCAGCTCCTAAAAAGTAGGTGAAGGAAGTGAAGAAAGAAGCAAAGAAAGGAGGGAAGGGAGCTAAGTAATAGGCCGGTTTGAAGATAGGCCAGTGGTCCATTACACCAAACACTGGCAGTATTGCACCTGATAGTAGTGCTATAATCGAAGTCTCCTTCTCAGGAAAGGGTCAAAAACTGTTTGAACAAAAAATTGCAGTCGATATTTAAAACCGTGACCCATCAGACTAGCCCAATGGAATTCTTTATGAATTGGTTGCAGAGTCATGCATTCCGGGCATTAACACCGACAATTTTTAAAAAATATTCTAGGAACAACTAGTAATGCAAAATCAGCAGCAGTCCAATAGTATTGAGACAATGATTAAATCCAATGTGTTCTACGTTGATGAAAGAATTTTCAATTTTGGCACTCTTGTTCCCTCGATGACGACAAAGGGCCTAGAGGAAAAAATAAAGATTGAAAATAACAACAAAGTACCTTGCACAGTCAAACTCTAAACTAAGAAAAAGACTCCCAATGCGATTGAACAGTTTGCCTTTGACGTTGATCCTAAAGAAATTAAAATCCCGCCACATGAGCATTAGTATGTCAAACTTATCTTTAATCCTACCATAATGGCTTCCTATGCAGGAATGTTTTCTGCCATTGTCGATAATGGGGATCAGGAACCCAAAACTCATAAATTGATTTTTGATCTCAAGGGATAAGGTGCTCTTCCCACAATTAAAGTCTAAAAACCAAAGGATTACTTTGATTAAAGAACATTACTGCTAAAATTCCCTAAAACGAGAATTGGAAAGGCCTGCACTCAGTCCATCAGCCTCAAAAATTAAGGAACGATTCCGGCCACTGCTAAATTTGAACTGACTCCAAATGACCACTTCAAATTCATGGACAACAACTCGATTTCCCTTTCTCCCAAAAGTTATGGAGTTTTCAACATTGAATTTAAGCCAAAGGAGAGTGGAATAAAAATATGGGAAGTAACCGCGAGTACTTTGCAAAATCAATTTGAAATGATGCGTTTTAGAATTTAGGGAGAGGCCTATAACGAATAGATCTTATTTTAGAACCTACCCTTGGAGGAGTAAGACAGAATCAATTTTGGAGACTGTATTATAAAATAGGAAAAAAGACTAAATTTCTCTATAAAAAACAATGCAAACTAGGTTGTCAAATTCCAGTGGGCTTATCACGATGATTTTACATTCATTCCGCGAGTCGGACACATCAATAAAAAAACAAGTAAGGGAATTACTATTGTGTTCAAATCTGATAAGGCAGTCAGCCACAAAGATATTTCCATTCTATGTGAAACACTACAAATTAAACAGGCTGGCTAGGAGTTCAATGACTGGGATGATTCCATGAAAATAAGAAGATTTGTAACCAAAACTGAGTTTGATTGGATTTAAAATAAAAAGGAAGTCGAGAGAAAGAAGAGAGAAGAGTAGGCTGCTGAAAATGCCAAGAAGGGAGGAAAGAAAGATACCAAGAAAGTACCAAAAAAAGAATAAAAACTTGTCTAATAATAAAAACCAAAGCTAATTCCCGGTTAATAGGCCAGCATTGCCATTGACTAGGTTATTTTAGAACCTCCTATGGCCCTAGTGTAAAAGACCTAAAAAAATCTGGCTCTAAAGGCAACTGCAATTTGTGATTATGTGCGGTACTAAGTGAGTGAAAAGGCTATTGATTTCCTTCCTACTATGATGTACACTAGTCGTGTTCACAAATTTTCAATTAAGAACGTGAGTACGATCAAGATGTTTTACACTTGCAAGATCGTCAGTTCTTAAACAGGTAAAATATAATCTGGCTTCTTCACAGTCTCGCCACATAACGGAATTGTCAATCCAAATTGTGAGGAGATATTTACTGTTAGATTTTCACCCACCGAAGTCGAGGAAATTAATGAAAGACTATTGATCATTACGATCAAGAACCTCAGTCCAAATCAGGAGAAACTTATATTGGAACTTAATGGTGAAACCTAACGCCCTATTTGCCATTTTGAGCTGGCTCCATCTACCTATCGTGAGAAGAAACCTGATATAGAAGCAAAGTACAACATAGTTGAATTCTAATCTTTGGGTACAAAGGTCAAAAATACTAAGCGTTTTTATGTCATAAATCCAACCTCATTAGCCTATGATTTCGAATGGAAACGTATTAATGAAGATAAAGGATCAAACCCAGGATTTTTCAGGTGTGTTAGTCAAAAGGGCAGCATTCTCAGTGGTAAAAAGTCGGAAATGGTGTTTTAATATACTCCGGATTTGATTGGTACTCATTAAAGTTACTGGCTATTTTAAATACCAAGCGAAAGGATCACTCAATGGTTTATGATGGTGGGCGCAGTCAAGGAGCCCAATGTGTTCTTCGACATGGGTAAGATTAACTTCGGACCTCTGCTCATTGGTGGCAAGAACAAAGAAGTTGTTAGCATTAAGAACATGGAAGATGTGCCACTAACTTTCAACTTCGACAAAGAATCAGTTCGGGGAGAGCTCGAATATTCCAACTCACTCATGGTCGAGCCTATGTACGGAGTAGTACCAGCACAAGGAGATGCGAAAATAGAAGTAATATTTGAACCCAAAACATCACAAAGGTTTAACTACAACATCAACTGCAACGTGATGCGTCGAAACAGACCTATTTGCATCAATGTTAAGGGCGTTGGATATGTGCTTTCCCATTCAGTTTACCTCATAGGTCGCCCTACCCCTCTCTAAAAAACATAAAAATGTGAAATTAACTTCGGAAACATCTTTGTCAATTAGGTGAAGGAAAGGCGCATCCTAATAGAAAATACTGGAGACTTCAATTTTGATTTTGCAATTAAGACTAGTCATTCTTTTCCATACCTCAAGATCAGCAGTGAATTTGGCACAGTCAAAACAAATTAAAAATTTGGAATTGATCTGGTCTTCGCTCCTGCGGACGAATTTGCCTTTAAAGCGAACGCTTCTGTTACCCTTTCTATCATTTCAGGACCCACTTACACTTTTATCCTGCGTGGTACAGCAAAGACGCCGGGCATTGACTTTTCCTTCTATAACTATGATTTTGGTCCATGTTTCGTGCTAAAGCAACCCTTATCGATCACTGCTGAGTTGCAAATCCGCAATCGTGAGACGACTCCAATTTCAATTTAGTCTCTCTATCAAAAGAGTGATTTCTTGGATGTGAAAATTCCCTCGGGACAGGTAGTTCTGCCTCTTGAAATAGTATCTGTAAAAAACAAGAAGGGTGCAGTGGAAAGAGTCGAAAAGAATATGTTAACAGTACCTATCATGTTCACTCCAAGAGAACTAAAGAAATACAGCTAGGACTTTGTGTTTGATATTAATGGACTCAATAAAATTATTGTTAAAGTTAAAGGTGAGGGAGTACCTCTCAAACTTGAACTTGAAAAGACTTAGGATCAAAACATCGATTTCGGGATCACAAAAGTTGGCAGCTAAGTATCAAGAGTAGCTTCTTTGGTCAATAATTCGAAGAGAAAAATATAAATTACCTTTGATGTGTAAGGGCAGCTGGAGGAGTTAAAGAAGCAGTTCATCAGTATTGTCCCCAGTTCCTCTATCACCATTAACCCAAGAGAGAAGCACGACATTGAAGTGACTTTCCGTCCTACAGCTCGTATTAATGCCTTCAAGGTTGAGCTCAACTACAAAATTGTATAAAACCAAGAAAAGAAGAAGCTTTTAAATATATTCACAGCTGCTCATGGCATTGAAATGAAACTTATGGAAGACACAGTAGGATTCGGAACAGTTGTCGTTCAGTCCAAGATTACAAAGACCATACAGTTGTCAAATTTTGGAGATATAGGCTCAAAGTTCTAATGGGATACATCTCTATGTGGAAAGTTCTTTACCATTTAACCTGCAAAGGGGTATCTGCTTGCACATGAGGATATCCTTTTCAACGTCAGTTTCCACCCTAATGCACCAAATAACGACATTCGCTTTAGGGCAAAGTGCATCATTGAAGGGATCGACCCACTTTACGTAAATTTAGTTGGAAAGTGCATCCCTCAACCACAATAAACAATTCAGTAGCTAAAATTTGACTGTATGGTCAGAAGGGAAGTTTCTCAAAAAATCACTATTAAGAACCCAACTCCTAAAGCTTGGAAAATCAAATCCTCGATCAGTACTGAAGGCAAATATGATTATTTTCGTG